>Ga0209415_10000887_pt1 | contig 56843 bp, 58 predicted proteins | sample PeaSoiSIISIP2007_FD_187696 | JGI IMG/M metagenome (GOLD analysis project Ga0209415, IMG submission 187696) | Peat soil microbial communities from Weissenstadt, Germany - SII-SIP-2007 (SPAdes) (version 2) | ecosystem: Environmental > Terrestrial > Soil > Wetlands > Peat | place: Germany... | reverse complement strand
TATTGGCGGCGGGACACAGGCGGCAGCGGAGACTGGGGCCGCCGCGGGGAAGGTTCTCGCCTCAACCAAATCGCTGGCCAGCGAAACCACCGGACTCAGGGACACCGTGGAACGCTTTCTGCACGGTGTGAGGACTGCTTAACAGAATTCTCAGGGTGCCCAGACGGAGAGCAAAGACTTCGTTTCCGGCTATGTCAACGACGCCGTTCACAATCTTTGGGCTGACGGCCATCACTGAGATCGTCCAAGCTCTCGATCTGCTTGAGATGATGACCTTATGAGCGCGCGCGCCGTCAATGCGTTCCAGGCGGCGAGCGAGTCCATGTAGTCTCTCCAGTGTGCGATTTTCCGGTTTTCAATCTTGATGATTGAGCAAAACCGATTGTTGTACTTTACGTCTGTCGCGAGAATGGTCCCATGGACTTCATATTCGATGATGACGACACGGCCATTGTCCGCCTTGTGGGTAATCAATTGATCGGCGGATTGAAGCTTGATGTTGTCGCCATAGCCCTTGAACCGGGACATCAGATTGGAGCGCCCTTGGATAATGCGCGGCCAACCGGGAAAGTCGTAGAGGACTTCGTAGACGACGTCGTCAGTGACGACGTCGAAAAAATGCTCGCCATCGACGAGATCGCCGAGCGCCCCTCGAACCAGGTCGAAGTAAGGGGCGGCGGCCTCGTAGGCAGCGTATTTCGGATTCGGCATCCTGGGCTCTCCATGCGCTTCGCAAAGTTGCTTGCAAAAGGAGAGCTACATATAAATCGGAAGCCTGCTTCGAAGAAGAAGGCACTTTGAAATCAGCCGCTAACACCGAGATGGGTCATGAAGAAGCCGGGCAAAGCCGGCCACCTGGATCCCGCAGCGGTCTGCAGACGCTCGGATCTGGAGGCTTTCGCTCGGCAAATTCTATGCCCGAACGGCGGCGAGACGCTCTAAAATACGCATGTTCCGTAACGACTCGTCAGGACTCAACATTGGGTCCCGCCGTTCCAGAATGGCCGCTGAGAAATCGGTGATTTCCGACGCGTAGCGATCCGATTCGGCAACATCGATCAATTCGGTCCCCTTGTCCGTCAATAATTGGAGTTGTCCGGCGTTATCCAGGAAGGTGTCGGGGACCAGCAGCAGCCCTTTGGAGCCGGCAATTTCACTGAAAATGCGGCCGAATGCGTTAAGTCCGCAATGCAGCGAAGCGATCAGTCCGTTTTGGTAGCGCAGGATCGCCGAAAGGTTGACATCGACGCCGTGAGAGTTTGCGCACTCGACCGCGACCGAGACGGGGTCTTCCTGGGTGACCAATCCGATCAAGTTGAGCGGGTAGCAACCGACATCGTAAAGTGCGCCGCCACCGAGTTCCGGATTTTCCTTTATGGTGTTTTCCCGGTCGAGAAAAAAGCGGAACGTCGAATTGATACAGCGGATTTCGCCGAGAACCCCGCTGTCGAGCACCGCGCGAATTTTCTTCGTCCGATCGGTGTAGCGGTACATGAATGCTTCCATCAACTGGACGCCGCAGTCCTTGGCGGTGCTGACCATCTTTTCGGCGTCACGCGCATTGAGCGCCAGTGGTTTTTCGCAAAGAACATGTTTGCCCTTGCCCATGGCTTTGATGGCCCATTCGCAATGCATCGAGTTGGGCAACGGAAGATAAATGACGTCGACCGCGGGGTCGTCAATCAGCGTCTCATAGGCGGAGTGCGCCGTGAAGTCGCCGAACAGATTTCGGAATTCCGTCAATTTACCCGGGTCGCGTGAGGCGACCGCCTGCAACTTGGCATTCGGACAGCGCTGAATTGCCGGAACGACCTGCATGCGCGCGATTCTCGCACAACCCATAACACCCCAGCGAATCTGACGAGCCATTTGTTCCCTCCATTGAGCGCAGTTCTCAAGGCGCGACCGTAACGCAAATGCTGATGATCCACTATGGCATTGCTCTGCCCGACCCCCCCATCCCTCGCGCGGCAAAGTCAACCCAAGCAGATAGGCAGATATAACCTCGCCGGTCGATGTGGTAACCGGGCAAAAAGGGGGCAACCTTATCGGCGTGGGATGAAATTTCGTGGAATTTGAAGGGGTTCGATAGTTGGTACGGCCATTGCTTCGTAAAAGATCGGTAAGCCCGGCGACCGGGCGCACGGTTGGAGTCTTGTCGAGGCTGAAGACATGGATGGCATCGCCAATATCGGATCCTATTCGGTACCGTCGGCACCGCAGGGGGGAGGCTGTCCGCCGCCCAACCCTTTCGCTGCCCGCTTCGAGCTGCCGCCGGCGCCCTCGGCGGCGTGCCTTCCGCCTGAGCTGGGACGCGCCTCCGCCGGGCCTTTGCTCCTCGGAGTGCAAATATTATCCACTTTGCTGCAAGCGCAGGACCTGACACAGCCGCTCGGGCAAGATCCCGGTGGCGGTGTCCATTTTGACGTCCTGACAATGGCGCCGTTCCTGGCCGCTGAAGCGGCGTGGTTATTACGGCAACGCCAAAAAGCCGCCAAACCAGATCAGGCCGACAAAGGCTCCGAAGAGGACGAAGGTGCCGAAGAGGGTAAAAACGGCGACGTCAAGAAGGGGCGGGCGCGACAGAACGCGGACGAAGACGGCGAAGACGACCAATTGATGTCATAGGACAGGCCGACCAATAACTCACCGTGTTCTAACCGGATGCGGAAAAGTCGAAAATTCTCCGTCATTCCCTTGGATCAGCGGGAATTCATGCCAGTGCCAAATCAATATCTCGTCTTCCGGCAACATGCTTGCCCCAATGTGGATCCTTGCCTACGCGGGGTATAAAGACTGTCAGCGGTCATTTAAACAGCGCGTCGATGTCGGCTTGGCCAATTTCCTGCTTGGGAGCAGGGGCTTTGTCTGAGAAGACTTGGTCTACATGCGCCTGATCGACTTTATCGTCCGGTGGAGCGTCGACGATTTTGCGGCCAAGCATCGATTCCTCGATGGAGCGCAGCGTCTTGAGGGCGCGCTGGATGCGCTGGCCCGTCAAGTCCTGGAAGCCGCAGGCCTCGAAGATGGCGGTGACGTGATCAAGGACGGCGAACCTGACTTCGCCGGGGACTCCTTCGGTATCGATGCATTCGGAGATCTGTTCGGCGGCGTCCATGATGCGGTTGGCCGCCTCGGCGTTGAGGCGGATGACCGCCTCGATTTCCTGACCGGGACCGCCGACATCGTCGAACGACGGGCGCGCCGTCACCTGGCTCAGCAGGTCACCGATTTTGTCGAGCACCTCGTTGGAGGTCATATCGTTCAATTCGACGCTGCCGGCGACATCGGCGCGCACTTCCTTGATGCGTTCGATGGTGAAGGTGTGCATCGCTTCCAAACGGGCGGCGAGCATCGCCATCTGGGCGACGGTGACAGGCTGCCGGTCGTCCTCGGTTTGGTGTGTCTCGTCCATCATCTTTTGGTTTTCCCTTGCCGAATAGAGAAACGCATATCGACGGCCCATCTTCTCAGGAAACGAATTTCGCCAGAGACAGTCGCATTGAGGGGGCGAGCTCATTCCTTCCTGTAACCGATGGTCTCGATAGTTAACCATGTGAAACGAATTTGCATGTCCCTAAATGGGGATATCCGACGGATTATTCAGCTATATTAAGCCGGTGGACTTTGTTTGGACAGGAAACGGCGCTGGATAAGTGGGTCCTCTGCCGGTTGACCACGCCGCGGGGGCTCAGGTCTCACCGCTAAAACCGATACGACTTTTCCTGGCGATTGCTATAAACTTCCGGGGTTCCGCATCACCAGTGCGGGACTGTCTCACGTGATGGCGCCCTGGGGACGAGGGCCCGTCCTCCTGATAACGGTTGACGTGTCCGGGACCTATTGATGCCGATTGAGCCGCCAACCAGTCATTCGCCCGTGCACCGGGACGCTCCGCAAGGTAAGGGCAACCGAGCGAGGGGCGCGCTCGTCCTGCTTCGCGCTTGGGCAGGGACACCCCGAATCTGGCTGGATTTCCGGCGGAAGCGTTTCTGGGCCGTCGCCCTTTTCCTGATCTACACGCTGGCTGGTTACCTCGTCGCGCCGCCGATTCTGCGCCACGAGATCGTCACTTCGTTGCAAAAGACTTTGGAGCGGCCGGTTGTTCTCGACGATCTGCGGATCAATCCGCTCGCGCTTGTCGCCGATCTGCGTGGCTTCCATGTCAGCGAAACGGATGGGTCTCCGCTCATCGGCTTCGACCGGCTCACCATCCGTTTTTCGCTCAGCAGCCTGCTGCACTGGGCCTGGAGTTTCGACGAGATCCGGCTGGAAGGCGCGAAAGGCAACGTCATCCGCTATAGCGAAACCGATACCAATATCGGTCGTATGATCCACGCGGCCGAGACGTCCTCGCCGACCGCAAAGCCAGAGGCGGATCACGGATCGACGAGGCTCGTCATCCGCCGTCTGAAGATCATGAACGCGACGGCGGATTTTACCGATCATGTGCCGTCGGTTCCGTTCAAGACCTTGATCGGTCCGGTGAACGTGGACATCGAAAGCTTCAGCACGCTGCCGCAGAGGAAGGGCGAGCAGCATATCCTGATCGAGATGGAAGGCGGCTCGACGCTGGAATGGAGCAGCGAATCCGGACTCAATCCGCTTGTTTCCGCCGGTCATGTGACGGCGAAAGGCCCCTATGCGCCGCTTCTGACCCGGTATTTAGGGGATTCGATCAATGTCTCGGCGCCGACGGGGGGCGTGACCGCTGAACTGGATTATCACTTTCAAGAACGTCCCGATGGGGTTTTTGCTTTGGCGGTCGAGCATGTCAGCCTGGGCTTAACCGACCTGACCTTACGCGAGCAGGGCGCGGCAGCGCCGTTTCTGACTGTGCCGGAACTCCGTTTGGCCGGCGGGCATTTGGCTTGGCCGGAAAAAAAGGCGGGCGCCGATACGCTGACGATCAATGGCGTGAGCCTCGCGCTGCGACGCCAGGAAGACGGTCAGTTTGCCCCTGTGCCAAGGTTGATCGCCGCACCCCAAGCCGCTATTCCGGCGCCGGAGCCGGCGGCGCCACCACCCGCCACGGCCGCGGACTGGTCGGTCGCGCTTGGCAAAGTCGAGGTCAAAAATGCGAAGGCGCGGTTCGACGACCACGCGATTGGCGAACCGGCGACCACCGAGATCTCGCCTTTCGATCTCGCCATCGACTCTCTGTCGAACCAGTCCGGGGCGGTATTCCCCTTCTCCTTGGCAACGGGGGTGGTTCCAGGCGGGCTCATCAAAATGCAAGGGCGCTTCTCGATCCTGCCCGGTGTGAGGATCGACGCCAAGCTGAGCGCATCCGATCTGCGTATCGCGAACGCTCAGGCCTATCTGCATGATGTGGCCCGGCTTACCATCAATGACGGCAGGTTCGACGGCGAGAGCGATGTCAAAATACAGGATCCGGAGGGGCTGACCATCGCCGGTCACGGTGAGATTCGCGCGCTGAAGCTGACCGACGAGGTTGAAAAAACGCCGGTCGTGTCCTGGGACCGGCTCGGCGTCGACCGTTACGAGTATCGCCAGGGGGCGAACGAACTGGAGATTTCGCAAATCACCATCGGCGGCCCCTATCTTCAGTTCCGGGTGGCGGCCGATCAGTCGACGAATTTCAGCCATATCATGGATGGGCAGGCCAAGGTCAAGTCTCCCCCCGACGCCCGGAACGCCTCCGGGCGGGCGAAGCGGGCGGCTTCGGGCGAGACGACCGGCGTTGCCCAGCCGATGAAGATCAGCGTGGGAAAGATCATCATCGCCAAGGGGGCGGCGGACTATGGCGACGCCTCGCTGCCGCTGCCGTTTGCGACGCATATCACCGATTTGCAGGGGGAGGTGGCGACCTTTGACTCTGCCGTGGCCTCGCCGACGCGGGTGACGCTGCGTGGTCAGGTGGGCGAATTCGGCCAAGCGAAAATCGACGGCAGTGTGACCCCCATGGATCCCGGCAAGAGCACGAACATCAGTGTTCTCTTCCGCAATGTCGAATTTCCCGGGCTCTCGCCTTATACGGTGAAATTCGCCGGACGACGCATCGCCAAGGGCCGGCTGGATGTCGATTTGCACTATGTCATCGACGGGGGAAAACTGAACGGTGCCAACCGCGTCGTCATCCGAGACATGGCGCTGGGAGAAAAGCTCGATGTCCCGGGGGCCTTGGATTTGCCCCTGGAACTGGCGATCGCCTTGCTGAAGGACCAGGACGGTAAGATCAATGTCGACCTCCCCGTCAGCGGCAACCTCAACGATCCACAGTTCGACATCGGCAGCGTCATTTCGAAGGCGACGTTCAATCTGCTGACCGATCTCATCACATCGCCGTTTCGGGCGCTTGCCGGGCTTCTGGGGGGGGAGGCCGACCACCTCGACCATATCGATTTTGCGCCGGGCCGCGCCGAGCTCGATCCTCCCGAAAAGGAGAAGCTCCAGCACCTCGCCCGGGCTCTCGAAATGAGGCCCCAACTCGGGTTGGTGGTGCCGGGGGTCGTGGACCCGGAAGTGGATCGTGCCAAACTCCAACTCGATTCGCTCGACGCGCGGCTCGCCCGAGACCTGGGAGATCGCAACACGGTGAAACGGCAGCTCCAGCTTTTGGAGCAGCTGTTCGAGGAACGCGTCGGCAAGGATCAACTGGGGACCGTGAAGCAGCCCGACTCCGGCGCCGCCCTCGACGAGCCCAGCTATGTGGCGGCGCTGCGGGAGCGCGTCGCGAAAACGGAGCCGATCGGCGAGACGAACCTGGCTGGCCTCGCACAAGCTCGGGCGGACGCGGTGGTCGGCGCTTTGAAGCAAATCCCCGGCCTCGATCCTCAGCGGATCAGCCAGCGCGGCAGCATGATCGCGCAGGCGGGCGACGACGGCACGATCCCGTTGAAACTTGACGCAGCGAGCGCGAGCGGCGGCGAATAGCGATCCGTGACGACTGTCGCAGGGGGATGAAAAACATAGACTCTGTAAATATTTATTAGCCTTATTGTTTCAGTGGTCATATTGACGGCGATAAGGTAAGTCCCTAACCTGCAGCCCGCGTCTTCAGCCAGCGGGGAGGGGGGGAACGCATGTCCCGCATCGTCGCGTTCGGGATGTTGTTTTTTGCATGTCTGCTTCTGTCAGATGCCGGCCACGCGACGACTCTCAATGAGCTTAAGGTGGGCGTTCGGGTCTTTGACTTCCTGAAGTCGGCGCCGCATGGCCGAACCCCCTTGGCGATCATTTATGACGGTCGAAACCGGGCATCGGTGGACGATGCCCGGGCGATCCTCGAATGGGTCAATTCCGGCGTGAGGTCCATCAAGGCCGAGCTGATTCCCAGTCTGGTCGATGTCCATCACCTCGATGAGGCCATTGGTTATCGGATCGCTGTCGTCGCTGGCGGAACCGAAGCCCACGACGACCTCATTCGCGATTACGCGCTCAAGAACCTCGTCCTGACTGTTTCATCGGATCTTTCTTGCATGCGTTCCGGTTCTTGCGCCGTCGGGATCGCCAGCACTCCGAGAGTCGAGGTCGTCATCAACCGGGCGGTGGCATTGTCCTGCGGGGTCGAATTTTCCGAAGCCTTCCGCTTGATGGTCAGGGAGTACTGACATGAGGCAGATGATGGCCCTGGCCGCCGTTGGAGTGATGCTGTTGTCGGTGCGGCACGCACAGGCCCAGGAGTTTGACTATCGCAGCGCCGAGTCCCTATTCGGCGAACCCATTACCATGAGTGCGACCGGAAAGCCCGAGCGTGTTTCGGATACGGCGGTCTTGATGACGATGATCACCGCCGAGGACATTCGACGCTCGGGCGCCCGCGATATTCCGACCCTGTTGCAACGCTTGGGCGGCATTGATGTCATCCGCGAATCGCCGGATTCGGCGGATGTCGGGTTCAATGGTTTCAATCAGGCTTTGAACGGTCGCGTGATGGTGCTGATCAATGGCCGCCAAGTCTACTTCGACGCTTACGGTGCCGTCTTCTGGTCGACGTTGCCGGTGGAACTGGAGGAGATCCGCCAGATCGAAGTCATCCACGGGGCGCAGAGCGCGCTTTACGGTTTCAACGCTGTCGACGGGGTGATCAATATTGTCACCTTCGATCCCGTTGACGACAAGATCAATATGGTCAGGGCCCGTTTTGGCAACCATGCGCGTCGTGACGTCGCGGCGACCACCACCCAGCCGTTGGGTGATCAGGCCGGCATTCGGCTTACCGCTGCCGACGACCATGCCCAGGATTACGGCATCGTTTCGAAGATGCCGGCCACCATGGCTTTCTTCAAGGATCCGAATCGCCGGTCGGTCTCGCTCGATGCGGCAGCGACGGTCTCCGACGACCGCCGCGCCAGCCTGGAGGCGTCGCACACCGATGTCAGCGAACGACTGATCGTCTCAAACGTGTTTTTCAACGCCCGGATCAAGAGCGATACCGCCAAAGTCGGCTATACCGACGAGACCGACATCGGCCGATTGAGCGCTACGGTTTCCTACAGCAACATCGATATGCCGTGGGAGCAGAACCAGGCGGCCGGGGCTTTTCATATCGGCGACAGGACGGGCGTCGCTCAGATCTCGGATCTGTTCAAGTTGGGCACGGTCGACAGCTTCCGTGTCGGCCTAGACGGGCGGCATGACCAAGTGAGCGCTCCGGGGACGAGCGGCGGCACCCTGACCGGCGATCTGCTCGCGCCGTCGTTGATGTGGGAACACCGGTTCTCACCGACGCTGTCGGCGGTCAATGCCGTCCGGTACGATTATCTGAAACTCGGCCGCAGTGGAACCCAACTGACCCAGGATCTCTTCTCGAATGCCGATTTCGACCGATCCGATCAAGGGATCAGCGTCAATTCATCGATTCTCCAGTCGGTGACCGAGGACGATAAACTGCGACTATCCTTCGCGCGTGGTTTGGCGCTGCCCTCTCTGGCCTATTTGGGCAAGCTCGAGCATATGCTGCCGGCGTACGGCGGCTATTATTCTTACGGCAATCCCGATCTTCGGGCATCGCCGGTTTACAGCTACCGGGCGGGCTGGGATCATCAATTTCGCAATCTGGACGCGACCTCGCGGGTTGTCTTCTTCCACGACATGACCATGAGCCAAGTCGTCGCGCCTTTTAAGGTGATCGGCTCTCAACTGACGCAGCAGTTTATCAATAGTACCGGATCGGTAACCAATGGTCTTGAACTGGCGCTGGAACACAAAGCGCGCCAGGGCTGGAACTGGGGCGGAAATTACACTTACCAAAGGGTGCACGCGCATTATGATTGGGGGTTGCGGAACGCCGCGCCGGTCAACAAACTCAACGGTACTCTCGGCTACGGTTGGGGTGAATGGGAAGCCGACCTCCATGCGTCCTACGTTTCGGCGACCAAAGGGCTCCTGGTCCAGCCGGGGAGCCCGCCGAAATCAATGGTGGCCGACATGAAGGGGTACACCGCGTTGTCGCCGCGCATCGCTTGGCAGCCGATCGACAGCTTGTCCGTCGAGGTGTCGGCCGAGAACCTTTGGTCCTATACAAACGTTCTGTCCCAACGGATGGAGCCCAGCTACTACCTCACCGTCAGGGTTGCCTATTGATCGGGCCCACGTCTCAAAGACGAAGGACGAGCGTGCCGAAGTGACGCCAATTGTTGTCGCTATTTACCGTGCTGGGAGATGCCCGTACGGGGAGAGGGCATTGGAATTAACCGACCAACACTGTTCGTTTTGGCAAGATCCATGATGTTGCTGAGCTGCCGCTGGTTATAAAAGACAGGCTGGCATATTGTTGTTTGACCTAAAAAAGACTGGAGAAGCGGCATGAATGCTCTCGGAAATCTTCGTATCAAGTCCAAAGCGTTGATTCTGGTCGGGGCGGCCGTTTTGACGGCCATCATCATGCTGGCGGTTTCCAGTATCGGTCTGTCGGATATCAAGCGGATGCTGGACGAATTGGTGCTGGCCACCAATGTCGAACGTTATGCCTACGCGACGATCCTGGAGGAGAAAAACTACCTTCTGAACGCCAACGGCGCCACAGGCAACCAAGTCCTGGCGGAGGAGGCCTTCCGCAGAGCGGAGGACGACGTCAAAACCATCAACGCCACGCTCGACAATATCGACGCCATCAGCTCCAGCGCCAGTCTGCTGGAACGGGCCAAGGCGGCGCGGCGGGGCGCCAATGCCTACGCCGATCTTTACCGCAAGGGCGTCGCCGCATCGGAGGAATTACGCCAACTCTCTGAGATGCTGGAAAAAAATGGCGAAACCGCGATCAATCTCGCCGCCGAATACGCCAATGCCACCAGAGATATACAGAAGGAGCGGATCGCGGTTCAAATCCGCATCCATGCCAATAGAATTCGCTTCAACGAAAAGAAATATATGCTGGAACAGAAGCCAGAATATTTTGGTGTCATGAAAAAAGAATTCGACCAGATGATTGAGAAAGTGGGAATTCTGGAGCGTGGTGCCGATACGGACGATGAACGCAAACAAATCACCACCTTCAAGCGTTTTGCACTCGATTACGAGAGGGATGCCTATAAGTGGGTTGAGAATAACGACAAGTTGTTCAAAGAAATTCTTCCAAAAATGAAGGATTTGGGCGGGCTGGTGATCAAGCTTGCCTTCGATGCCGCCCAGGAACAGCAGAAATCGATGAACGAAACGCGCAAGGCCATCATCACCTGGCTGGTGGTCATCGGCCTTGGCATTGCGACAGCCGGTGTGGCTCTGGGCTTGGTGGTGGCGAACGCCATCGCCAAGCCTGTCAATGCTTTGTCCAACTGTATGAACACGCTGGCGAGCGGCAATCTCGAGGCCGAGGTTCCCAACACCCTCCAGAAGGACGAAGTGGGGCAAATGGCGCGCGCTGTGCAGGTGTTTAAGGAAAATGCGGTTCGGATTGCCGGGTTGCAGGCGGATCAGGAACAGGCCAAGGCTCGCGCCGAGTCCGAGCGCCGGCAAAGCACGCTGGCCATGGCTGATGGCTTTGAGAACGCGGTGATGGGCCTGGTTGAAGGCGTGTCCAGCAAGGCGGCCGAAATGCAATCCACCTCGCAAAGTATGTCCGCCGCGGCCCAGCAGGCATCGAATCAGGCCGCCACGGTGTCCGTCGTCGCTCAATCGGCCACGGCCAATGTGGAGACGGTCGCTACCGCCGCCGAGCAGCTGTCGGCCTCGATCTCCGAAATCAGTCGCCAGGTCGCCGAGGCGGCGAAAATTTCCAATACCGCGTCCGAGGAAACGTCCCGTACCAACAAGATGGTGGAGGGATTGGCCCAGGCGGCGGACAAGATTGGCGCGGTGGTCAAACTGATCAACGACATCGCGTCACAGACCAACCTGCTGGCCCTTAACGCGACCATCGAAGCGGCGCGCGCGGGCGATGCCGGCAAGGGATTCGCCGTGGTGGCCAACGAGGTCAAGGGACTAGCCAACCAGACCGCCAAGGCTACGGACGAAATCTCCACCCAGATCAATGCGGTTCAAGAAGAGACAAGGCGTGCCGTGGAGGCCATCCGCACGATCGGCATGGTGATCGAGCAGGTCAGCCAGATTTCTTCGGGTATCGCCTCGGCGGTCGAACAGCAAGGGGCGGCAACGCGGGAAATCGCGCGCAACGTCCAGCAGGCCGCCCAAGGGACGAAGGAGGTGTCGGCAAACATTCAGGGCATCACCCAGGCAGCGGCCGACACCGGAGCCGCTTCGGAGAAGGTCCTGACCGCCGCCGGCGATCTCGCCGGCAATTCGAAAACCCTGCGAACCGAGGTCGATCGCTTTCTGCGAGGGATCCGCGCCGGGTCGTGACGGGAGTGCGATGATGCTTCACTTTTCTGACGCGACCCCTCGATTTCGTCATTTTTCGGATGCCTCCACTTTGAGGGAACGAAGATCGCGGCCACGTGTCTCCGGCAACAGGAAGGCGAAAATCACCACCAGTCCATAGGCGGAACAGGCGCAAATACCCATGGCGGCGCCCAGTGGCATGCTGGCGCTGATCAGTCCCACCAGGGATGGCATGACGGCGCCGAAGGCCCTGCCGCCATTGCCGCAGAAGCCTTGGGCCGAACCACGAATGCTGGTGGGGAACAGTTCGGCCAGGAAGGCTCCTGTGCCGGCCGCCGTTCCCGATTGCAAGGTGCCGAGGACGAAGCCCAAAAGGAACGTCATCGTCGGCGTGATGGGGGCCATGGTGTAGGTGGCGACGGCCGCCGCTTGCAAGCAGGCGATGACCATGAAAGTCCGGCGGCGACCGATAAAATCGGCCATCCAGCCATTGAGAAAGGCGCCGCAGAAAGTGCCCAGGATATTGACGGCCAGATAACCACCGACATTCAGTACGGACAGCCCGATCACCATTTTCAGATAAGCCGGCAGCCAGGTGATCATGACGTAATTGCCACCATAGATACCGGTGGTCAGCATGACCGCCTTGAACGTTGTGCCCAAATGCTCGTTTCGAAAGATATCCCAAAGGCGGTGCGGTGCCGATTCGCCGTGGCTTTGTTTTTCGTCGACGAAGATCTGCGCGTCTTGGATGTTGCGCCGGATCCATAACACCAACAGCGCGGGGGCCAGGCCGATGAAGAAGAAGACTCGCCACGCGGTGTCGGCCGGCAACAGGCTGAACAATACGGTGGAAAGCAGGACGGCAATGCCGTAACCCACGGCCCATCCGGCCTGGATGGCGCCGACGACGCGGCCGCGTACCTTGGCGTTGATCGCCTCGCTGATCAAAACCGACCCCACCGCCCATTCGCCGCCGAATCCCAGCCCCTGCAGACTGCGCGCCGCCAGCAGTTGCCAGAATGAGTCGGTCAGGCCGGACAGGAAGGTGAAGGCCGAGAACCATAGGATGGTGATTTGCAGGACGCGCACACGACCGATGCGATCGGATAGCATGCCGGCGATCCATCCGCCCAGGGCCGCCATGATCAGCACTGCGGTGCCGAGGATGCCGGCCTCCCCTTTGGTCATGCCCCAAAGAGCGATCAAGGTGGGAATGGTCAGGGCGTACATCTGGGTGTCCATCGCATCCAGACCCCAGCCGCTGAAACAGGCCCAGAAGGTGCGCCTTTCCCCCTTCGTCAAGTCCGTGAACCAATGAAACATCGACGGCTCCCCTTTTTGAATTGGTTAGGAGCACACTGGCGCAGCGGTCTTATGCTATCAAATGAGATAATTATATTGTTTCATGAATATTTTGCAGCAATTGGATGATGGCGACCGCTGGTGTGTCGTCAGATCTATTCCGGGTGCGCCGTCGGTTTTTGGGGTCCCCCCTTTAAGTCCGTCATGAAATTTTTGAAGTGAGGCGCAAAGGATGTAAAAAGTGGATGCTTGCGATTTTCAAGCATGACCTCACTAAAAATCTTTAGCCCAACAACGAGTGCTTCGGACGTTTCTTTCGTGAAATCACCACGATTTTTCATGCGATCAACAAGCTTGAAGATATCGTCGTGATTTTCGACTTCGAATTGCAACATATCATTCTGTGATTTCTCTCCATGTTGCTCGGAGAGGCGTTCCAACGTCACTTTAAACCGATGTTTCATGTTGTTTTATCCATTCTGCCGATTTTATCTGCGTGTCTGTCTGTTTCTTGCGCGATATCGGGGCGAGTTCCACATTGACTGGCGATCGCCCCGCTCTGGATGAAAAGTGGTGCCGGCGTCCGCCGCAGAGCGGCGGAGTCTTTTTCACCGGCATGGAGGCCGGCTCCACTGATTCTTTTCTTCCTAGGATCAATGATGACCTGGGACGGGACCTCTTGCGTCGACAAGGCCTTGTCTGTGTCTGGAGGAGATGCCCCCGTTGTTCCAAGGGCACGTGATAAAGCCAGGCTTCGTAACCTTGCTCGGATTGAACCGCCCATAGCCGTCAGCTCCGTTCGATCTCGCCGGCGGCCCGGTCCAAGGCCTCCGTCACGGCGCGGATCTGATCTTCGCTCAAGGTGCCACGGGTCAGTCGCAACCGCAGGGCCAGCTTCAGATTTTCCACGGCGCGGATGATCTGCGGTGCCGGGTCGCCGCCTTGCATCGCATTGGCCTGCTCCATGTGCATCAACAAGGCTTCGACGGCAGCGTGGTTGATGTCGAGATAGGCCTTGCCTTCATCGGTTATGGCATAGAGCTTCTTGCTGCCCTCGCCGGGCTCGACGGTGACATATCCTTGCTCTTCCAACATGGTCAGCGCCGGATAGATCGTTCCGGGACTGGGGCTGTAGGCGCCGGCGACCTTTTCTTCGATGGCCTTGATGATCTCGTAACCGTGCCGTGGCTTTTCCGCGATGAGATGCAGAATGATGAAATGCAGGTCACCATGCGCGAACAGTCGTCCGAGTCGGCCGCCACGTCGTCCGCCGCGTCCGAATCCGTGAGGATGTTCGCCGCCGGGCCAGAAATCACCGCGGACATGCCGACGGTCGTGGTTGCAATTTTGGTGGCGGTGGGATCTGAAATGAAACATATGGTCTCTCCTAACTCTTTGTTTTAGAGGTGCTATCGGCGAATCGGGCGTCCGAAGCCGCGATGATGGCCGATAGGGGACTGCAACGGAATTCTATTTCGATGCAGTTTCGATATAACGATAATTAGATATATCGAAACTGCATCGAATTCAAGGGGCAATTTGGCGCCGCTTCTGTTTTTGTCCGAGCGCCACGCACTGGTTCCCAGCAGCAACTGGCGGCTGCTGGCATGAGAAATATAAATTAACGGGAACAGGCCGAAGCGCCTGTCGGCTCACCACAAGCCGAGGCGTTTCAACTCCTCGATCAGATCGGGTGGCAGTTGACCGTCCTGGCCCGCCGTTTCGGCGAGGTCGGCGGGAGCGTCGGCGGTTTCGAGATAGCGCCACCCCTGGAAAGCCCTTCGGGGGTGACGAAAGGTTTCGACCAATTGGGGATCGAGGACCAGCCGGCAGCAGGAACGGCCCTCTTCGTCGTTGTCGTCTTGAAGGGCCAGCAGCCTTTGCCGCGCGGCGATGACGCCGCGGACGACCCAATAGATCGACCCGCCGTCCAAAAGTTCGGTCTGGCGTTTCGGTCGCATGCGCGTGCGGTGGAAGACGTCTCCGAAAGACTGCAGGCGACGCGCTTGGAGGGCGCGGAGATGGGTGGGGTCGTCGACGCCCACGGCGAGTTTGATCAAATGGAGGGGCATTTGCGGCTTTGCTTGCTGGGTTCGTCTGGGCAGGCCGATGTCATACTCCGTCCCGGGACGTCATGAAAGCGGCAACCCGACACGTTTCGCTCCTGAAGACCGCCGATAACATTACCTTGCGGCAAATACGGTCTTGCCCAACAGGCAAACAATGTTAACACTGCGCCGCCGGCGGCACTGTCGAGAGCGACCAGCCGAGATCCAGCGATACGCGGGTCCGACTTCCTGTCCGTCGATGCTCAAGAGAGGGGAGAGCGATCATGATTTGGAAACAGACGATCGGCGCCGCTTCGGCCGGAGCGATGGTGGCCAGCGGGATAATGGCCGGCGCGATGGTGCTCACGGTGGCAACGGCATCGGCGGCTCCACCGATCCGGTTCGGCGTGCAGGCGCCCATTACCGGGCCTTATGCGGACGAAGGCCAGGGCATCGAGAAGGCTGTGCGTCTGCTCGTCGAACAGCAGAACGCCAAGGGTGGATTGCTGGGTCGGCAGATCGAAGTGACCGTCTGTGACGACGAAGGCAAGCCCTCGCAGGCGGCGATCTGCGCCCGTCAACTGGTTAATGCCAAGGTCGTCGCGGTGATCGGCTCCTACACCAGTGGTGCGGCACTTGCCGCCGAGCCGATCTACGCGGCCGCCAATGTGCTGCAGACCTCCGACGGCACCAGCAACAAACTGAGCGAGCAGGGCTTCAAGACCTGGTTCGGCAATGCCGCGCCCAACTCGGCCGAGGCCGAATTCACCGCCAATTATCTGGTCAAGGTTCGCGGTTTCAAGCGGATCGCCGTGCTGACCGACCATTCGAGTTTTGCCACCGGACTGGCCGATGAAGTGGTCAAGAACATCGACGCCGTCCACGGCACTGTCGCCGACAAGGCCTTCGTCAATGCCGATTCGCAGAATTTCACGCCGGTGCTGACCCAACTGAAATCATTGAACCCCGACGTGCTCTATTATTCCGGCTACTTTTCCGACGGCGGCCTGGTACGGGCGCAGATGCAGCAGTTGGGAATGGACGCGGTTTTCGTCGGCGGCGATGCCAATCAGAACGTCGCCTTCGCCAAGATCGCCGGCGCCGCCGCCTTGGGGTCCGTCATCGTCAATGTGCCGGCGCCGCAGGACCTGCCTTATCCGGCCGCCAAACAATTCGTCGCCGATTACAAGACGAAATACGGCGCTTTGCCGCCGTCGGTGTTCACCTTGACCAATGCCGATGGTCTGCGCGCCATTCTGCAGGCCATCGAGAGCACCAAAGGGACCGAGCCGGCGGCGCTCGAGGATTTTCTGCACCATGTGAAGGACTTCCAGGGGCTTACCGGCACCTTTGCCTGGAACGAGCATGGCGAGCGGACCGGCAGCCCCTTCGTCGCTTTCGAGGTGCAGGCTGATGGCGGCTACAAGATCCTTTACCCTGAGCCGGCAAAGTGATGCGCCCATCGATGAGCTTGTAAAAGGATAGTCGCTTTCTTTCTTCGTCATCCCCGGGCTTGAGCCCTAAGGATCCATGGATTGCCGGGTCAAGCTCGGCAATGACGCGAATGAAGCGATCCAATTTGATCGCGAATCACTCTCATTTTTTGATAAAAAGCATCCGACTCTAGCAGGAAAAGTTATGGGGACGTTTATTCAGCAGGTCTTCAACGGCCTGACCGTCGGCGGGATCTACGCGCTGATCGCACTGGGCTATACGATGGTCTACGGCGTCATGCGTCTGATCAATTTCGCCCATGGCGATCTTTGCATTCTCGGCGCCTTCATCGGACTGACGCTGCTCACCGGGGCGGCCGGCAGCGGGCATTCCGGTGCGGTGCTTCTGTTGTGCGCCTTCGTGCTGGCGGTGGTGGTGATCGCCATCGCCGGCGTGGTGCTCGAATTGGTGGCCTACCGGCCGTTGCGTAAGGCCGACCGCCTGTCCGCCGTGGTCTCAGCCCTCGGAGCGTCGCTCCTGATCGAAAACAGCATCATGCTGATCTGGGGGCCCGATGTTCACGTCTTTCCCGCCGATTTGCTGCCGGCAATCACTTGGACGGTGGCCGGGGCGAACATCACCTTTGTGCAGGTGATGATCATCCTGGCCTCGGTGGTGTTGATGACCGCCCTTTATTTCTTCATTCACCATACCCGCTTCGGCACGGCGATCCGCGCCACCGCCATCGACCAGGAAACAGCCAAGCTGATGGGGATCAAAGTCAATCAGGTCATTCTGACCGTCTTCGTGATCGGCCCCGCTTTGGGCGCGATCGGCGGCTTGTTCGTCGGCATCTATTACCGGGAAGCCTATTTCACCATGGGGTGGACCTATGGGCTCTATGCGTTCATCGCCGCCATCCTAGGGGGAATCGGCAGCATTCCCGGCGCCATGGTGGGGGGTGTTCTATTGGGCCTGTTCAACGCCTTCGCCGCCGGCTACATCTCCAGTTCCTGGCAGGACGCCATCACCTTCGCCCTCTTGATCGCCATCCTTCTGGTACGGCCGACCGGACTGATGGGCGAACCTGACGCGGGGAAGGTCTGATGTCGGAGCCTGTCGAGAAACAGTCGGTGCCGTCGGTTTGGCGGATTCGGACGCTGTCGGGACCGCTGTTATGGGCAGTGGGACTGGCTATTCCAGCCGTTTTCGACAGTTCCTGGGTGTCGATCGCGGCGATTTTCGCGATCTATGCGGTCAGCGCCTTGTCCGAGGACGTGATCCTCGGGCGGGGTGGCATGTTCGATATGGGGCATGCCGTTTATTTCGGCATTGGCGCCTATGTCACGGCGATCCTCAATAGCAGCTTCGGCCTGCCGATTTTTGCCACCTTACCGGCCGCAGTCCTGCTCTCCGCGGCAGCCGGCGCGTTGCTTGCCGGGCCCCTGATGCGGTTGCGCGGCGACTATCTGCTGGTGGCGACCATTGGCTTCAATTCCATCTTCGTGCTGGCGATGCAGAACGATCCCGGCGGGATGACCGGCGGTTCGGACGGTATCACCGGTATCGGGTTTCCATCGCTCTTCGGTCTGCCCCTGGCCAGTCAGAGCGCCATGTTCTGGCTCGACTGGGTGGTGCTCGGCATCGTCCTGTTGCTGATGCGCAATCTCGATCGATGCGAGTTCGGGCGCGCGCAACGCTATCTGAAACAGGATGAACTGGCCGCGACCACATTGGGGGTCGACGCGCGGAAGGTGAAGACCCAGGCCTTCGCCTTGGGTGCCGGGCTCGCCGGGCTCGCCGGAACCCTGTTCGCCGTCCAACTCTCGACGGTCAGTCCGGCCTCCTTCGTCTTCACTGAATCGGTGACCCTGTTCGCCGTCGTCATCGTCGGCGGGCCGGGATCGATTCCCGGCGTGCTGCTCGGCACCGCGTTGATGTTCGTCGTTCCCCAGATTTTCAGGGACTTCGCCCAATATCGCTATTTCGTCTTCGGGATCGCCATGATCGCCGTGATGGTCTTGCGGCCGCAAGGCCTGTGGCCCCAAAGGAGGCGCCGGGCATGAGCGCGCTTCTGGAATTGCGCGGCCTCGGCATCAGCTTCGGCGGTATGCGCGCGGTCGACGACTTAAGTTTGTCCATCGAAGAGGGGCATATCGCCGCCCTCATCGGCCCCAACGGCGCCGGCAAGACGACGGTCTTCAACATGATCACCGGCGTCTGTCGGCCGAACGACGGCCAGATCCTGTGGCAAGGGCAAGACATCACCGGGGCGCCGCCGCATCGCATCGCATCGCTGGGAATCCGCCGGACCTTTCAAACCATCCGGTTGTTTCCCGACATGTCGGTTTTCGAGAATGTCCGCGCCGGCTGCCATCTGCGGGCGCACCAGCGATGGTGGCAGGGGTTGCTCGGGTCTCCGGCCCAACGGCGCGAGGACGCCATGCTGGCCGAGCGCACCCACGAGTTGTTGCGTCGTCTCGATCTCGACGGGGTCGCCGACGAACCGGCTGTGTCGCTGCCCTACGGGCTGCAGCGGCGTGTCGAGATGGCCCGCGCCCTGGTCGCTCAACCCAAACTCGTCATTCTCGATGAGCCGGCGGCGGGCTTGAACGACGCCGAGTCGGCGGAACTCAGCCAAACTATTTTTGCCATTCGCGATTCGGGTGTGACCGTGCTGCTTGTCGAACATGACATGAACGTCGTCATGAATGTCACGGACCATATCGTGGTGATCAATTTCGGCCGGAAAATCGCCGAAGGCGATGCTGCGGCGGTGCGTGACGATCCGGCGGTGATCGAGGCCTATCTCGGTCGTGACGACGAGGAGCCGGCGCCATGAGCTTGCTTGCCATCCAAGACCTGAGCGTCGCCTATGGCCAGATCGAGGCGCTGCGAGGCGTTTCGCTCACCGTCGAGACCGGCGAGGTCGTCGCCATTCTGGGGGCGAACGGCGCCGGCAAGACCACTCTGATGCGCGCCATCTCGGGTCTGTTGCCGAAACGCCGAGGGAGCATCCTGTTCGAGGGCGCTGACATCACCCGAACCGCGGCGGATCGTATCGTGCGTCTCGGCATCGCCCAGTCGCCGGAAGGCCGAAAGGTATTCGGAACATTGACGGTGGAAGAAAATCTCACCCTTGGCGGTTTCACCAGGTCGGCCCCGGAGATCCGCCAGGGCCTCGGCTTCGTCTTCGGCATGTTCGAGCGATTGGCCGAGCGTCGGACTCAGTTGGCCGGCACGCTGTCGGGTGGCGAACAGCAAATGCTGGCCATCGGCCGGGCCTTGCTGGCCAAGCCGAAGCTCTTGTTGCTTGATGAGCCCAGCCTCGGTCTCGCGCCGATCATGGTGCAGAGCATCTTCCGCAGTTTGCGCGAGATCGCCGCCACGGGGGTGACGATCGTGATCGTCGAGCAGAATGTGCGGTCCGCCCTGAAGTTGGCCGACCGCGGCTATGTTCTGGAGATCGGGCGGATCGTCCATGAGGACAGCGCCGCTCATCTGTTGGCCTCGCCCGAGGTGCAGGCGGCCTATTTGGGCAAGTCACATTCCGAGTCCTGTGGTCAGAAGCCCAAATGAGCGTCTATTACGGATCGCCGGAATTACTCGCCCTTTGTTCGTCATCCCCGCGAAGGCGGGGATCCATCTTGCGGCAAGAGAGTTGTTTGATATTCAAAGGAAATTGTGTGTCATGACATGGATCCCCGCCTTCGCGGGGATGACGGAAAATTCCAGATAATATTCGTGATCCGTATAAGGCCTGATTCAGTCATTTATCAACAGGCCCTTATGTCGTCATCGCGCGATCGAAGGCCATTCTGGCCGCGGGGAAGCACTCCAGAGCCCGCGGCAAGACGCCTTGGACCAGAGAGATGGCGACGCCGTAATTGGTCATTGGGACGTTCTGGCTGGCTGCCCGATGCATCCGCGCCGCCATTTGTTTGCGGTTCGCCATACAGCCGCCGCATTGGATGATCAGCGCATAGGGCGATAGATCCTCCGGGAAGTCGCGTCCGGAACTGTTTTCGATCACCAAATCGCCGCCGGCATATTGGCGCAGCCACCGCGGAATTTTGACGCGGCCGATATCGTCGGCCAGTGGGTGATGCGTGCAGGACTCGGCGATCAGCACGCGATCGCCGGGCCGCAGGCGATTGATCGCCGCGGCGCCTTCCGCCAGCGTGACCAGGTCGGCCTTGAAGCGGGCCATCAGGATCGAGAAGGTGGTCAGGGGGATGTCCTGCGGGGTGTCCGCTGCCGCCTTCAGCACCACTTGCGAATCGCAGATCACCAATCTGGGTTTGCGGGCGAGTTGCGCCAAGGCGTCTCGCAGTTCGCGCTCTTTGACCACCATGCTTACGGCGTCGCAATCGAGGATATCGCGGATGGCCATGACCTGAGGCAGGATCAAGCGGCCTTTCGGCGCACCGAGATCAATTGGCACCACCAGAACGACGAGGTCGCCGGGCCGCAGAAGATCGCCGACGAGATGGGGTTCGGCAAAACTGTCGTCCGGCGCCAATTGGACGATCCGCTCTTTGAGGGCGTTCATATTGCTGTCGTGAACGGCCGAGACCGCCACCCAGTCGATGGCGTCGCGCGTCAGCCGGTCGATGGCCGGCTGTTGGGGGGCGGACAGATCGCTCTTGTTGAAGACGATGCAGAAGGGCGTGTTTTTTTCCCGGAGCAGTAGGATCAGATGCTCTTCAAAATCGGATAACCCCTCGGGGCCAACCACCACCAAGGCGACATCGGTCCGCTCGAGGCTTTTGGCCGTCCCCTTTTTGCGCAGTTCGCCCAGCATGCCATCGTCATCGATGCCGGCGGTATCGATGAACAGGACCGGACCGATCGGCGCCATTTCCATCGCTCTTTCCACCGGATCGGTGGTCGTGCCCGGAACGTCGGAAACAATTGCGACGTCTTGGCCGATCAGCGCGTTGATAAGGCTGGATTTTCCGACATTGCGGCGGCCGAACAATCCGATATGCAATCGCAAGCCTCTGGGAGTTTCCTGCATGTCTTCTTTGTCCTTCAGGATTGCCCGAGTGCGGTCATCGCTTCGGCCGACAACAGTTTTTCCAATTCCGCGGCATCCAGCAGCCCGCGTTCGAGCACAATGCGCGTGACCGGCTTTCCGCTTTCTCTTGCCTCGCGTCCCACCTCGCTCGCTTTTTCATACCCCAGGCGGGCGACCAGGGCGACGACACAGGCCCAGGAGTCTTGGACAAGCGCTTCGCAGCGGGCGCGATCGACGGAAATGCCTTCGATGCAGCGGCTGCGGAAGATGTGACAGGCCCGTTCGAGGAGGGAGAGGCCGTCCAGCAAAGACTGCGCGATGAGGGGCAAAAAGGCGTTCAATTCGAGTTGACCCGATTGCGCGGCCAGGGTGATGGCGCTGTCGTGGGCGATCACCTGCAAGGCGGCCTGGCCGACGGCCTCGCAGATGACCGGATTGACTTTACCCGGCATGATGCTGGATCCTGCCTGCATCGCCGGCAAGCGGATCTCGCCCAATCCCGTCTTCGGTCCTGAGGACAACAAACGCAAATCCGAGGAAATCTTGAACAGATTGACGGCATGGGCTTTCAGGATGCCCGACACTTCGACGAAACAGTCGGCATTCTGGGTGGCGTCCATCAGATTGTCGGCGCGGGCCAGCCCAAGTCCGGTTCCGGCCCGCAAACTGTCGACAACCTGGAAGATGTAATCGCGCGGCGCGGCCACCCCGGTGCCGACGGCGGTTCCGCCCAGATTGATCACCCGCAGCCGTTCCTCGCATTTGAAGATGCGCCAGCGATCGCGTGACAAGGCCTCGGCCCAGGCCGAAAACTCGGCGCCCAAGGTGATCGGGCAGGCATCCTGCAATTGGGTGCGCCCCATCTTGACCACATCGGCGAACTCCGCCTCTTTTGCCTGAAACGCCATTTGCAGCCCGGCAATCGATTTTTCGAGACGATGGAGCAGACGGATGGCGGCGACCTTGATCGCCGTGGGGAAGGTGTCGTTGGTCGATTGATGCAGATTGACATGGTCGAGAGGGTGGACCAAGCGATAGTGGCCGCGGCGTCCGCCCAGCCTTTCCTCGGCGCGATTGGCCAGCACTTCGTTGATATTCATATTGAACGACGTACCCGCCCCGCCTTGCAGTCCATCGACCACGATGTGGTCGAACAGAGGCTTTTCGGCGGTGTCAAGGCAGGCGAGACAGATCGCCTCTGCCGTCGTTGCATCCAGATATCCGAGCCGTTGGTTGGTCTGCGCGCAAGCCCGCTTGACGTCAAGCATCGCCAGTGTCAGTTCGGGGTGCATTCTGCGGCCGGTCAAAGGGAAATTCTCCAGCGCGCGCGCCGTGTGGATGCCCCAGTAGGCTTCCGCCGGGATGGTCATGCTTCCCAGCGGATCGGTCTCCATCCTTGACCCGTCGGCACCTGGGGCCGGTTTGTCAGCGGAAGACATCACGTTTTCCCGCTCGCACTTTGGCGATCATCGTTTCCGAATAGCGCTTGATCTTGGGGTCCATCTTGTCGAGCTCGGCGAGAATTGTTCGTTCACCGATGGACTTCGTTTCCGGCGAGGCATAGTCGGCCAGATATTCAGCGAAGGTGGACAGCGCGTTGGGGCCGCACATTTCCCGGATCAGGCCCGGCTTCGCCAGATCCATGAAATCCCGTCCGGTTCGTCCCATCCGATAACAGGCGGTGCAGAAGGATGGCGTGAATCCGGCTTCGGCGATATCGCGCACGACCTCGTCGAGCGAGCGATGATCCCCCATGTGGAATTGTCCGGCGTCTTCGTCCGACGTCGTCGAATAGCCTCCGGGGTTGGTCCGGCTGCCGCCGGACACTTGCGAGACCCCCAGGGAAAAGCTTTCCCGACGCATGTCCGGTGATTCGCGCGTGCTCATGATGATGCCGGTGTAAGGAACGGCAAGGCGCAGCACGGCGACGATCTTCTTGAAGTCCGCATCGGAGACCAGATTCGGTGGGGCGATCGACATTTCAGAGCCATGCGCCGGTTCCATGCGCGGAACGCTGATGGTGTGGCAGCCGACGCCGAAACGGTCCTCAAGATGGGCGATGTGGCTCATCATCGCCAAGATGTCGAAGCGCCAGTCGGCAAGGCCCAGCAGAGGCCCGATCCCCACATCGTCGATGCCTGCCTCCATGGCCCGATCGATGGCGGTGACGCGCCAGTCGAAATCCGCCTTGCGACCGCCCACATGCACGCCAGCATAGGTTTCGCGGTGGTACGTTTCCTGGAACAGCTGATAGGTGCCGATTCCAGCCGCTTTCAGGGCGCGAAACTGATCCACCGACAGAGGCGCCACATTGACATTCACGCGGCGGACCTCGCCATTGGCGCGTTTCACCGAATAAACGGCGGCGATGGCGTCGAGCAGGAATTGAAAGCCGCTTTCGGAGAGCGATTCGCCGGCGATCAGCAGGACGCGTTTATGTCCTTGGTCGACCAGCGCGTTGGTCTCCTGCACCACCTCGTCGAGGCTCAAGGTCTTGCGCGACAGCTCCTTGTTGCTTTTGCGGAAGGCGCAATAGACGCATTCGTTGCAGCAGACATTGGAAAAATAGAGCGGGGCGAACATGACGATTCGCCGCCCATAGATCTCGTCCTTGACGTAACGCGCCGCTTCGAACAACGCCGCCAACAAATCGGGTTGGCGCAGGGTCAAAAGGGCCGCCACGTCGTCAATGTCCAGCCCCTTGAGCTCGCGCGCCTTGCTCAATATGGCGCGGATACGTCCGGCGTCGGTGGTGGCGGCGGCACGATCCAGCGCAGCGGCGATCCTCGTTTCGTCAAGCCAAGTTACTGCCGAGGTGTCGGTCATGGTGTTGGAGAGCTCCTGCCTAGACGGACATTCATCCGCTTTGTTGCTGTGATTGTTGGTGTGTGTATTGTTTAAACTATACGGTAGTGTAATATATATTTATGTTGTATTAATTATTTTCTTAAAATATTGTTTATGCTAATTTAGCATATTGTGTCTTTGTTGTTTTGGCCGAGTTTGTTGAGAGATGACGAAATCGAATATTCAAAACGCCAGCGAGATCTGTCCGGGGCTTGCCGATAGGGACACGGTTCTGAACTTGTTGCGCTCCGATCGGGAAAGCCTGTTTCGGGCTGCGGACGCCCAGCGCCGCGCACGGATGGGAGACGAGGTTTATCTGCGGGGCATCGTGGAATTTTCCAATATCTGCGCGAATGACTGTCTTTACTGCGGCATCCGGCGTTCTGCCGGGGCGGTCAACCGCTATCAGGTCGCTTTGGAGGAAATTCTCGACGTGGCCCGCCGCATGGTGGGCTGGAAACAGGGCACCATTGTCCTGCAGTCCGGTGAAGTGGCTTCGCCGGCAGAAGATCGTCGGATCGGGGAGATCATTCGCCGCGTCAAGGATGAGACCGGTCTGGTGGTGACCATGTCCGCCGGCAATCGGTCCCGCGATGTCTTTTCCCATTGGCGCGATTGCGGCATGGATCGCTATCTGTTGCGTTTTGAGACGAGCGATCCGCGTCTTTTCGCATTTTTGCATCCCGACTGCAGCTTGGCGGAACGGTTGCGCTGCCTGGACGATTTGCGGTCTCTCGGGGTGCAGGTCGGCAGCGGCTTCATGATCGGCGTTCCCGGCGAAACCCTGGAGATTCTGGCGGACAATATCCTTCTGTGCCGCGATCTCGATCTCGATATGATCGGGATAGGCCCCTTTATTGCGCATCCGGAGACGCCGTTGGCGGGACAGTCGAATGTTTACGCCGACGATATGGAAATGTTCTTCGTCGCCATGGCGGCCTTGCGGCTGATCAACCCGGATAGCCATATCCCGGCGACGACGGCTTTCGATGCCGTCTTTCCTCACCAGGGCCGGGATCTTTGCCTGGAACGCGGTGCCAACGTGTTCATGCCCAACAATACGCCGGGGCAATATCGAAGGGATTATCAGCTCTATCCCAACAAGCCCTGCGTCGACGAAACGGACGGGCAATGTTCGCAATGCGTGACCGCTCGTATTTGGGCCTTGGGACGTCAGGTCGGCGATGGGCCCGGGCACAGTCGCGTGGATCACCGGGTCAAGCCTCATCGGCGCTAACATAACTTGCTCTCGCCCGCTTTGCGGGAGTTGATCTTGACCCATAAGTCTGCATCGGACAGTGATGCGTGTGGTCGCGGAGGGTGGCTGAGGGAAAAATTCACCACGAAGGCACGAAGGATCGGAAGAACACAGGAAGAATATTGACCACCAAGGACACCAAGCGAGCGGAGTGGCCACAACGTCTGTTTCTGTAAGGCCGCTTGGTGCTCTTGGTGGTAAAACCTTCACTTTTCTTCCGATCCTTCGAGCCTTCGTGTCTTCGCGGTGAATTTTTCCCTGTTGTCCCTGGTTCCCGTCATTCCGCTGTGGGCAGGTTGACTCTGATCTCGTTCCAAATGTCCTTGACCGCGACCTCGGCATCCTTCTTACGGCTTGTGTAATAGGTATGCAGCAGATGATGCGCTTTTTCGGACATGGGTTCGCCCAGATAGTCCGAATAGAGTTGGCGGATTTGCGGATTGTTGTGCGACTGCCGCACCGGACGATGACTGTCGATATCGAACAGGGTGACCCGCCGTTTGGAGCCGCCGGCCTGATAGCTCTTTTTTTGACGGAGATGACCGCCGCCCGTCATGCATCCGCCGGGACAGGCCATGACCTCGATGAAATCGAAGTCATAGGCGCCGCTCAACACGCCCTCGACCACCTCGCGCGCGCTTTTCAGGCTGTGGCAGATTGCCAGCTTGATGTCGAGGCCGTCGGCGACCGCAACGGTGGCTGTGCGGATGTGCTCGGAACCGCGCAGGGCGCTGACGGCGGTGTTGGCTAATTCCTTTCCGTTGATCAGGAAATAGGCGGTGCGCACGGCTGCTTCCATGACGCCGCCGGTGGTGCCGAAGATCACTCCCGCGCCGGAATAATCGCTGAGATAGGGATTGTCGAAGGTGCCCGGTTCCAAATCGCGCAGATCGATCCCTTCGCGCCTGAGCAGGCGGGAGAATTCGCGGATGGTCAAGACGACGTCGACATCCTGCCTGTCATGCTCGCGATGCTGAGGCCGGCCCATTTCGTCTTTCTTGGCGGTACAGGGCATGATCGAGATGACCCGCATCCGTTTGGCGTCGATCGCCATCTTCTCGGCCAAGTAGGTTTTTGCGAGACTTCCCAGGCATTGCTGCGGGGACTTGGCCGATGACAGGTTGGGAATGATCTCCGGATAATTTTTCTCGACGAAATTGACCCAGGCCGGACAGCAAGAGGTGAAGGTCGGTTTCTTGCCCTCGCGGATATGTTTCACCACTTCGGTTCCTTCCTCCATGATGACGAGGTCGGCGGCGAAGTTGGTATCCAAGATGATATCGGCGCCCATTTTGCGGAGCGCCGTGATGATTTGCCCTTCGACATTGTCGATGCCGGTTTCAGCCGCGAAGCCGACGCGCACCGCCGGGGCGAACTGGAAGACCGTGACGATTTCAGGATCAAAGAGATAGTCGAGAACCTCTTCGGTATCGTCTTTTTCCGCCAAGGCGCCGGTCGGACAAACCATCACGCACTGTCCACAGGTGACGCAGTCGATATTGCCGTCCGGCTGGTGATGCCGCATGTCGACGAAGGTGCCGACGCCGTTCTCCTGGATCGTCAGGGCGTCGATACCTTGTATTTCGCGGCATACCGCCACGCAGCGGAAGCAGCGGATACATTTTCCCATGTCCCGTACCAGGGAGGGAGAACTGTGGTCAACCGGACGGCCTTTGGTCCATGCCGGGTTGGAGAAGCGCGACCGCTGAAGGCCGACGAACTGGGCCACATCCTGCAATTCGCAATCGCCATGACGGACACAGGTGGCGCAATCCTGGTCATGATCCGCCAAAAGCAGTTCCGTCTGCAGCTTTTGCATGTCGCGAACCTTCTTGGTCCTTGTGAAGACGGAAATACCGTCTTCCATCGGCGTGTTGCAGGCCGTGACCACATGGTTTTCCGCTTGCCCCTGGCGGCGGACTTCGACCATGCAAACGCGGCACGTCGCCGGTGAATGGTGGATGTCGGCCATTTCACAAAGGCTTGGGATATGGCATCCCGCTTTCTTGGCCGCCGTCAGGATGGATTCGCCGGGCTCGAAACCAGCTTCCTTGCCATTGATCCACGCTTTCATGCTGGCCTCGCCATTCTCAGGGTTTGGGTCTGCCACCGGCTCGTCGCGCGCAGTCCGGGGACAGGAGATTCGGTGACGACGGAATAGACGCGATAGCACCGCAGGCATCGACTGGCCTCGTGGTAGGCTTCCTCGGCTGAGATTGGCTTTTCGACCTCCTCGAACGTCTTCTTGCGGATTTCAGGGGCCAATTCGGGGATGTCGATCCGGTATTGCGCCGCCATCGGCACCTCGAAACACTCGCCTGACAGCAGTTTATGATCGTTCAGCAGGTGCCGCATTCGGCTGCGTGGGAAGAAACGCACGTGGCCGTAGCGCAGATAATCGTCGATGCTGCGCGCCGCCTTCAGTCCCATGGCCATCGCATGAATCAGCGTCGAAGGACCGGTGGCGCAGTCGCCGCCGGCGAACACGCCCATGCGCGCCGTGACCAGGGTTTGCGGATTGGTGGCGACGCATCCCCACTTATCCAATTGCACGCCATCTTCGACACTCAGCGACTGCTTGTCGATTTGCTGGCCGATGGCGGCGACCAGCATGTCGCAGCGGAAGGTGCTTGTCGCGCCGGGAATCGGTTCGACCCCGATGCGTCCCTTGCTGTCGGGCTGCGTCTGGCGCATTTCGACCAGTTCGACCCCGGTGATCTTGCCATTTTCCGAGAGGACCCGCGCCGGGTTGGTCAGACAGTGGAAAATCACGCCTTCTTTCTGCGCCGCTTCGATCTCCTCGTGATCGGCCGGCATGTCCGCTTCCGTGCGCCGATAGATCAGATGAACCTTTTCGGCTCCCAAGCGCAGGGCCGAGCGGACGCAGTCCATGGCCACATTACCGCCGCCCACCACCGCGATCTCGCCTCGCAGTTTGATCGGTTTGCCATGTTCCACATGGTTGTGGACGCTAAGCAGGAAGTCGATTCCCGAGTAATAGCCGTCCAACGTCGGGTCCTCGTCGGCCACGCCGAGGAGCGTGCCGCGGCTACAGCCCAATCCAAGGAAAATCGCCTTATATCCCTGTTCGAACAGGCCATCGATCGAAACGTCGCGGCCCAAGGCATTGCCGTAGAGGAAGCGTCCGCCGAGCAGTTCAATGGTATCGGTTTCCGATTTCAGGACGTCCTTGGGAAGCCGGTAGCTGGGAATGCCGGAACGGGCCATGCCGCCGGCTTGCTCAGCCGCCTCAAGGACATCGACATGGTAGCCGCGCAGCAGAAGATGATAGGCGCAGGAAACGCCAGCCGGTCCGCCGCCGACCACCGCCACCCGCATGGACTCGGCTTGGTGGTTGGTGATCATCTCCTTTGAAAAGACCGATCCCTTGAGGCCTTTTTGATGATCCGCCACGTAACGCTTCAAGATCTTGATGCCCACCGGCTGATCGACCAGATTGCGGCGGCAGGCCATTTCGCAGAATCGCACGCAGACGCGGCCGCAGGTCGCGGCCATGGGGTATTTGCGCAGAATGACGCCAAGCGATCGTTCCGGCTGTCCGTCCTTGATGTAGTCGATATAATGCGGCACATCGACTTTCGACGGACAGGCTTCGACGCAAGGGGCCGTGGCGTAGGACATGCCATATTGGGCCTGGACCCTGCCATCCGTGACGTTGCCGGTCAGGACGGACGGAAAATGGCGGAGAGCATCCAAGAGCGCGCTGGCTCCGGATCGTCCAAGGCCACAGAGCGAGGTTTCCGCCATTTGCCGGGCCAGACTCTCGATGTCGCTCCAGCCGAATTTGCTGCCCTTTCCTTGTCGGGCAGCGGCGAGAGCATCGCGGATCAGGGGCGCCCCGATTCGGCAGGGTGTACATTTGCCGCAGGATTCGTCGGCCACGCGGCTCATATGCGCCGAGAAGGCGTCGGTAAGATCGACGTCCTGGTCGAAGACGAAGAAGCCTCGATCGCCAATGAATGCTTTGATCGGATTGCCGTCATTAAAGACGGCAAATCCACTGAGGTTCGGATCGTCGGGAATGTCGACGGGTATCTTGTCCCGATTGTCCTGAATGTTTCCGTCCCAAACACCATATATCACGCGCACCATATTCTTTACCCTCGATGCTGCTTCGCGCCGAAGGGAGTATCAGGCATTTTGTCCGTTCTGGCATTCTCCTTATTTCGGAGAGAATGGACGTCGCCGGAAATCCCCCGCCAAATTTGTTTGACGCCTGTGCGCAGGCGTCAATCGCTTACGGTTTGCCGCAATTCGCCGATATCTTTGAGGGTGGGCACGTTCGGGCCGATATCACTCAACAGCCAACTCATGATCATGAAGACGTCCTCCAATTGCGAATGGCCGCGCCGATATATTTTTATGATTGAAGCCGAGGCGCCGCCGCAGATATTTAAGCAATGCGCGTGCCAGCTGACGAAATGAGGAAAATCCAGTATTTTGCCCCCCTGCCTGGCTGAAATATCGCCCAATCGCGGTTGAGGGTGTCCGATTTTAGCGATACCGCTTTTCTGAAAAGCGAATTTGAAAGCAAGCAGCGGAGTGTGTCGCAATAGACGTGGATATTATTGTCCTGCTCAGCGCTTTCAGACACTGTCCAAAAGGACTTCATTATGGCCGATCGTCCGAAACAAGAATGCCCTGCCGAGCGGGATCCGAGATGGCAAGCGTTGGTATCGCGTGATCGCGCATCCGATGGAAAATTCGTTTATTCGGTCAAGACGACGGGGGTCTATTGCCGTCCGTCCTGTGCTGCTCGGTTGGCCCGGCCCGAGAACGTGCGGTTTCACGATAGTTGCGCCGAGGCCGAGCGGGCGGGATTCCGTTCGTGCAAACGGTGCAAGCCCGACCAGTTGTCGATGGCCGAGCGCCATGCCGCCACTATCGCCGGACTCTGCCGAATGATCGAACAGGCCGAGGACACTCCGACCCTCGACGATTTGGCCGCGACCGCCCATCTCAGTCCGTCACACTGCCATCGGCTGTTCAAGGCGATGACCGGCGTGACGCCCCGGGCTTATGCCACGGCGCATCGCGCCAAACGGGTGCGCAACGCGCTTGTCGGCGGCAAAGCCAGTGTGACCGAGGTCATTTACGATGCCGGTTTCAATTCCAGTGGACGGTTCTATGCGCAAGCCGAGCAGATGTTGGGAATGACACCCTCGGCCTATCGTGCCGGTGGAGCGGGGGCGGACATCCATTTCGCCGTCGGCGACTGCACGTTGGGGGTCGTCCTGGTTGCCCGCAGTGATCGCGGCATCTGCGCCATCCTGCTGGGCGATGACGCGGAAGTCCTGCTCCGGGATCTGCAGGACCGCTTTCCCCGCGCGCAGCTGATCGGCGATGATCCCGATTTCGAGCATCTGATCGCCGCGGTCATCGGCGTGGTCGAGCATCCCTCCCAAGGGCTCGATCTTCCCCTGGACGTCCGGGGAACCGCTTTTCAGCAGCGGGTTTGGCAGGCTTTGCGCGAGATTCCGCCGGGCGCCACCGAGACCTACAGCGAAATCGCCCACCGCATTGGCGCGCCCACGGCGGCGCGGGCGGTGGGCGGAGCTTGCGCGGCCAACGCTCTGGCCGTGGCTATTCCCTGTCATCGGGTGGTGCGGACCGACGGATCGTTGTCGGGCTATCGCTGGGGAGTCGAACGCAAGCGCACCTTGTTGGAGCGGGAGGGCGCCCGATGATGGGGGTCAAATCACGGATTTGGGATTGGGCTTCATGATGCGAAATGAGGCTGCGGGAATGAGGGCCGTTCTTGTCAGCGTGATCGACCTGCCAGACCGTTTTCGTTCGGGCGATGTCTTGGCCTTTCATGGTCGCGATCCGTCCGGCATGGCGGAGGTGGTGGGTTCGGATCGCTTCCGCAAGGGCTTGGTTTGGCGGGACTCTCCCGCCTGTCTGACCGTGAGGTTCGAGGAACGGCGGGCCCATGCCGAATTGCAGGTGGATGGTTCGCCGTCCGATCGTGATGATGACGACCTGACACAATTGGTCCGGCGTATGCTGGGCCTCACCCAGGCGATCGAGGCATTCGAGGACGCTTATCGCCATCATCCCGAGGTGGGGCGCCTGATCGCGCAAAATCCGGGGTTGCGGCTTCCTGTGGCGGCGTCCCCCTTCGAGGCTCTGACCTGGGCCGTAACCGGTCAGCAGATCAGCGTCGGTGCCGCACTGTCGTTACGGCGGAAATTGATCCAGGCGACCGGGATCAGGCATTCCGGAGGGCTCTTCTGCTATCCCGACGCGGCGGCGGTTCTGCGTTTGCAGGAAGACGACCTGCGGCATGCGGGATTTTCGCGGACAAAGGCCAAAACAGTGCGCGAGGTGAGCCAGCGCGTCATAGACGGAACGCTCCCGCTGGATCAGTGGTTGCAAAGCGCATCCCTGGCGACGGTTGGCGAACAGCTTTTGGCGACACCCGGCATCGGTCCTTGGACGGTCAGCTATGCCTTGCTGCGCGGATTCGGGTGGTTGGACGGTTCCCTCCATGGCGATGTCGCGGTGCGCCGCAATCTGCAATCGTTGCTGGGGGCTTCCGAAAAGTTGGACGAGAAAGAGGCCGAACGGTGGTTGGCGCCGTTTCGTCCCTGGCGTGCTTTGGTTGGCGCTCATCTCTGGGCTTGGGACAGGACGGTGGCCTGAGTTCCGGCGCTGCAAATGGAAAACGCCGACAGACGGGCGATCAATGTGTGGATCGAATGCGTGGTCGCGCAAACGAACGCCATGCCACTGAAGAGCAAACAGCCGGAGAGCAGCGGTATCCGGCGTCCGACATGATCGCTGAGGGTTCCCCTGAGGATTTGTCCAACCGCCAGTCCGGCAAAAAAAGGAGTGTCCGATGAGTTGGTCCGCAACCCAATATCGTAAGTTCGAAGAGGAACGGAATCGTCCGGTCCGCGATTTGCTTGCTCAGATTCCGAATCTGACCGTCGCTCATGCCGCGGATATCGGCTGTGGTCCCGGCAACTCGACGGAGCTTCTGCAGCAGCGGTTCCCCGATGCCGCTGTCATGGGTATGGACAGTTCCGCCAATATGATCGAGGCCGCGCGGAAGCGGTTACCCGCTCTTCATTTTGAGGTCGACGACATCGCGACATGGGGCAATCGCGGGCCGTTCGACGTGATCCTGGCCAATGCCGCGCTGCAATGGGTGCCGGACCACGCCGCTTTGCTTCCGGCGCTTCTGGCCAAGCTGGCGCCGGGCGGATGTCTGGCCGTGCAGAGTCCCGACAATCTCGACGAACCGGCGCATCGCCTCATGCGCGAGACCGCGGCCGCAGGACCGTGGGCCGAAAAACTTGCCGACGCGCCGCGAGCAAGAGACAGCCGCCACAGCGCCGACTGGTACTTCACGACCCTTCGCGATGCCGGCGCGACGGTGGATGTCTGGAGAACGATCTATTTCCATCCGCTTGCCGGCGGAGCCGGCGCCGTCGTGGAATGGTTCAAGGGGACTGGTCTGCGCCCCTTCCTCGAACCCCTTGACGCGGCAGAGCAAACGGCCTTCCTCTCCCGTTACGAAGCTGCGCTTGCCACGGCTTATCCTGCCTTGTCCGATGGGACGGTGCTCTTGCCTTTTCCGCGGCTCTTTTTCATTGCGACGCGTTGAAAGCCGTCATTCCTGCGGAGTGACGGCGCCGTCAAATCGAGACGGCAATAGAGTTCTTGCGGAGAAATTCGGAAAGGCATATTTGATTTTGTTGAATTTTTCGAAACGAGCCATGCCATGAACCAGTCTTTATCCGGCATTTTGCGCAAGATTCTGCCGTTTTTTCTGGTTCATTTTCTGTTGCGGTTATGTTTCCGGGTCGAAGTCCGCGGTCTCGAGAATTTCAAGGCCGCCGGTGATCGCGTTCTCATTATTGCCAATCATGTTTCGATTCTCGACGCTGTCTTGCTGTCCGCTTTCTTGCCCGGGCATATTTTGTTCGCGACCCACGCGGGCATCGCGCATCGATGGTGGCTGAAGCCTTATTGGCGGATCGGCAACGAATGTTCGCTGGATCAGGCCAATCCCCTGACGGCGAAATTGATGATCGATGCTTTGCGGCAAAACCGCAAATGCATGATCTTTCCCGAAGGCCGTCCGACGACGACGGGCGCTTTGATGAAGATCTACGAAAGCCCCGGCATGATTGCCGACAAGGCCGATGCCGCAATCCTGCCGATCAAGATAGACGGCATGGAATATTCTCTTTTTTCCGACCTTGGCGGCGTCGTGCGGCGACGGCTATTTCCCAAAATTACCCTGTCGATCATGCCGCCGGTCAAGTTGACGTTGAGCGATGACGTCAAAGGGCACAAGCGTCGCCTCGCCGCGGGGACGCAGCTTTACGATCTGATGGAGCGCATGCGCGTGGCGGGGACGCCTTATGCGCCTCTCTTGCGCCATTTGTTGGAGACGCGGGCCATTCGTGGCGGCAGCGGCCTTATTGTCGAGGACGGGGCGCGCCAGCCGCTGACCCATGATTCGTTCGTCGCACATGTCTTTGCATTGGCCCGGCCAATCGGCAGAGCCCTCACCGAGGGCGAACACTATATCGGCCTGATGATGCCCAATGGCGTTGCCAACGCGACGACCCTGTTTGCCGTTCAGGCGCTTGGCCGAGTCAGCGCGATGATCAATTTTACCGCGGGCGCGTTGCGTTCCGTGCAGGCCTGTCACATGGCCGAGATCAAAACCGTCGTCACGATGCGCCGCTTTATCGTCGAAAATCAGTTGTCTCCTCTTGTCGAGGCTTTGGAAGCCGAAGACATCTCGATTTTGTATTACGAGGACCTTGTCGCTGCCGAAACGGCGCTCGACAAAGTGTTGGGGGTCGTCAAGACGCGACTGCCGGTGTCCTGGGCGACATCCGGCCTGACAGCGAGAGCGGAAGATCCCGCTCTTGTCCTGTTCACTTCCGGTACCGAGGGCGCCCCCAAAGGAGTCGTCCTAAGCCATAAAAACATTGTCGTAAATTGTTTGCAAACCGGTGCGCGCCTTGGCTTTGGCGCTCGTGACAAAGCCTTCGCCTGTCTGCCCATGTTTCATTCGTTTGGGTTGACTCTTGGTTTCTTCATGCCGTTGTTCTTTGGCGCAAAGACATTTTTGTATTCATCTCCATTGCATTACCATGAAATTCCAGAACTTATTTATGACACGGGCGCGACGCTCTTGCTGGGGACGGATACGTTTCTTGCCAATTATGCGCGCAACGCGCATCCGCACGATTTCTATTTTCTCCGGTTTGCCATTGGCGGCGCCGAGAAGATCAAGCCGGAGACACGTCGCATTTGGAGCGAGACCTTCGGCGTCCGGCTTTTCGAAGGCTATGGCGCGACGGAGACCGCGCCGGTCATCAGCGTCAATTCGCCGATGTATTACAAAGCCGGGAGCGTCGGTTGCGCCGTGGCGGGGCTGGAGGTGAAACTTCAGCCCGTCGCCGGCATCAAGGATGGCGCCGAGCTTCTCGTGCGCGGGCCGAACGTGATGCTGGGATATATCAAGCAGGATGCGCCGGGCGTCATCCAGCCTGTCGCGGACGGCTGGTACAATACGGGCGATGTGGTGTCCGTCGACGAACATCGCTTCATAAGCATTCTGGGGCGCACCAAGAGGTTCGCCAAAATTGCCGGCGAGATGGTGTCTTTGGCCGCCATCGAGGCGATTATAACGGCGATGTGGCCTGGCGCGCGCCACGTCGCCATCGGTCTTCCGCATGCTCGCAAAGGCGAAACGGTGGTGCTGCTGACGGAATCCGACGAGGTTGATCTCAGCCTGCTGCCGGATCATTTCCGGCTGCACGGTTTGACGGAACTCTCTCTGCCGCGTCGTCTCATCAAGGTCGCGCAAATCCCTCTCATCGGTTCCGGTAAAACGGACTATGTGCGAGCCCGTGAACTGGCGATAGAGGAAGCGCGCGAGATGGAGGCGTAAAGCCCGCCATTTCGAAAATGGCGGGGTGAGGGAAATGCGGGTCAGCCTTTGGCGGGCGTCCGCCGCAAGACATGATCGGCCAAGTCGACCGGCTTATAAGAAATGCGATCGTCGCCGGGATCGTAAGGGACGGGGCGGGTGCAATCGAATCCCACCTTGCATCCGAGATAGTCGGGGAATCCGGGATTGAGGCCGTGACCGAAGCAGTCTTCGATCCTTAGGATTCCTTTGACCGGATCCAGCCGATTGGTCATCGCCCATTCGATGTCGCGGGCGTTGCGGATATCGACGTCGTCGTCGACCACCGTGACCATTTTGAGGGGGGGAAAGGCGGCGAAAGTGGCCATGATGGCCTGTTTCGACCAGCCATTGCGAACGGGGCGCATCTGCACGATGGCATGGTAGAAACCGCAGCCGCCATGGGAAAAATAGACGTCCTTCACGCCGGGCACCTGGCGTTGCACCAGAGCGAGGACGTTGGCTTCGCCCAGCAGACCGACGGAATTCCAGACCTCGGCGCCCGATAGAATGGTGTGGAAGACCGGTTGCCGGCGGTGATGAATTTTACGGACCCGGACCAACGGCCGGCGGTCCACCTTGGCATAAAAGCCCGTCACCTCGGCGAAGGGGCCTTCCGTGTGTAGCTCGCCGGGGATGATCTCGCATTCGAGGGCGAACATCGCCTTGGCGATCATCTCGACGTCGGAGATGGTGCCGGGAACGAGTTCAACGGCGGACCCTTCGAATTCGCTGGCGATGCCCAGTTCGTCGCTGTCGATGGGGGCCGCTTCGGCCGGCGTGGCGGCGGCAAAATGGAGGCTCGGACCAACGCCGATGTTCAAGGTGAAATAGAGCGAGCGCCCTTGCCGGGCGGCCTTGTTGAGATAGACCTCGAGATGGCGCCCGGCGTCGATATTGATCGCCAGGGTTTGTTTGTCGACCACCATGAAGCGCTGGATTGACGCGTTGCGGACGCCTGTTTCAGGATCATGGGCGATCACGACGCCCGCGTCGATATAGGGACCTCCGTCCTTGAGGGCATGGAGCGGAATGGGGAGGCGGTTGAGGTCAACTTCGGTCTCGGTCATTTCCAGGACCGGCCCGGTCGATCGCACCACCGGTGGCACCGGGCTCTTCTGCCAGCGGGAAATACAGCCGGAGACGAACGAAGGAAGGCCGCCTGCCGGCAGATCGAACAGATCGGCGAGAAGGTCGCGCGACCAGTAGAGGCCGACGAACACCGGGAAATTCGCGCCTTTCACCTTCTCGAAGAGGACAGCCGCCGATCCTGCCTCCAACCGTGCGGCGATGCCGGCCAGATCATGCCCGGACTCCACTTCGGAGGTGACCCTGATCAACCGTCCACGGCTCTCCAAGCGCTCGATGATGAGCCCGAGATCACCCAACACGCTGTTCGCCATCTGCCCGTCCCCCTTGATCGAAATTTATTCTACAAAGAAATAATTCACCACAGAGACACAGGGAAAAAATAAATAAATTCCACTTTCCTCTGTGTTCTCTGCGTCTCCGTGGTTCAACTACTTATTTCGTTTATTTTTGGTATTGTCCTCTTTCTATTGAAACGCGACTTCGGCAAAGTTCCGTAGTTTGCGCGAATGCAAGCGCTCCCGTTCGAGGGACTTCAGGGTTTCCAGCGCTTTTAAGCCGATTTCCAGATGTTGACCGACGCGTTGCCGATAAAACTCTCCGGCCATGCCGGCCAGTTTGATTTCCCCGTGCAGCGGTTTGTCGGAGACGCACAGCAATGTGCCGTAGGGGACGCGGAACCGATAGCCGTTGGCGGCGATGGTCGCCGATTCCATGTCCAGCGCGACGGCGCGCGATTGGGAGAGCAGACGGACGATCGTCGCGTGATCGCCGATTTCCCAATTGCGATTGTCGACGCTGGCCACCGTTCCGGTTCGCATGACTCGTTTCAGGTCCGCCCCGGTGCAGTGCGTTACCGCGCTGACGGCCTGCTCGATGGAAACCTGAACCTCGGCCAAGGCTGGAATGGGAACCCGCAAGGGCAATTCCTCGTCGAGCACATGGTCCTCGCGGGCATAGCCATGCGCCAACACATAGTCGCCAAGCTTCTGGGTGTTTCGCAGACCCGCGCAATGTCCCAGCATCAGCCAGGCGTAAGGCCGCATGACCGCCACATGATCGGTGATGTTTCGGGCGTTCGACGGCCCTGTGCCGATATTGATCATGGTGATGCCGCTGCGGTCGGGTTCGACCAGATGGAAGGCGGGCATTTGCGGCGTCCGTTCGGGGGCTTTGCCGTCGGGGCCGGGCTCACTCAAGCGCGCGTTGCGCCAGACGACGTTGCCCGGCTCGACAAAGGCGTCGCTGCCGGGGGCGCCAGTCGTCATGCGCTCGCGGCAGATGCGGGCAAAGGCATCGACATAGAATTGGTAGTTGGTGAAGATGACGAACTTCTGAAAATGTTCAGGATCGGTACCGGTGTAGTGGTAGAGCCTGTGCAGCGAATAGTCGACGCGGGCGGCGCGGAACAAGGCGAGCGGCATCGGCGCGCCGGACAGCAACGGCAAGGTGCCATTGACGATCGCGTCGTCCATGGTCGCGAGATCGGGCGTGTCGAAGCGATCGCGGAGCAATTGGTCGGCCGGCGACATCGAAAAACCGGTCTCGCTGCTGATATCACGCCGATAGGCGAAATGGACCGGAATCGGTTCGTTCGACTCGCCGATTTCGACGGGAACGCCATGGTTGGCCAAAAGCAGGCCGATCTGTTCCAGGAAATAACTGCGGAACAGGTCGGGGCGGGTCACCGTCGTCTCGTAGGTTCCCGGACCGGCGACGAAGCCGTAGGAAAGGCTTGATTCGACGCGGGCATGCGTTTTCGTGGTGATCCGCACGAAGGGATAGGCGGCGCGGACACGCGTCATCAGGGGGGCTCCCGTCAGATAAGCCTCGAAGCGGTCGCGGAGGAAAGCCGTGTTGCGCGCGTAGATATCCTCCAGACGGGCGACGGCGGCGGCGGCTTCGGTGAAGCGTTCCGTCTCGATCCGCTGTGGAGACAGTATCTGCGGCGTCGGTTGCGTGTTTCGCTCGTCCACTTAGAACCTCCTGACGGCGCTTAAGCCCTTGCTTTCGGTGCGCCGGAGAGCCCAGAACCAGCTGCCGGTTGTTACCTAGCCCCGAGGGGGCCTGGGCACAACCGAATTATTGAGGCTATGGCCGCCGAAATGCGGCACTTAAGTGATGGGTGAGCGCGCGGGCATGTTGGGGCAAGTCGTCGATGTCCCTGACACACAAGGTAAGATGGCGGGTCGCCCAGGCATCCGAGAGCCTGATCGAACGGATCGCCATCGACCGTCGGCATTTGCGGGCAGCGGTTTCCGGAATGATGCCCAGGCCCACGTTCTCCGCCACCATGCGGCAGAGGCCTTCGAACGTACGCATGCGCACCCGAAAGGACAGTGGATGCCCCGCCCGGATCGCTTGTTCTTCCAGATAGTCCTGCAACGGGCTGCCGGCGCTTAATCCGACGAAGGCGTGTCTGACAGCATCCTGAAACGCGAGTCGCCGCAGTCCCGCCAACGGGCTTCCTCGCGGGACGACCAAAACCAGTCGATCAACGGCAAAGGGCAAAAGCTGCAAGGCGCCCGGATCGACGGCGTCGGAAATGATGCCGATCTCGGCGAAGCCGTCGGCCACCGTTTTGACGATCTCTCTGCTCAGACGTTCTTTCAGGTCGATGTCGACGTTCGGATGCTGGGCCAGGTAACTCGCCAGGGTAGCCGGCAGGAATTCGGTCATGGCCGCCGTATTGGCGAGCAGGCGAACCTGACCTCTGAGACCTTCCACGTGGTCTCTCAATTCGCCCTGCATCATCTCGATCTGTTTCAAAACAAGCCGCGCATGGTGGGCGAGCGTATCTCCGGCCGGTGTCGGTTCCACGCCGCGGCGGCCACGTTTCAGCAAAGGCAGGCCGAGGACGTCTTCCATGCCACGCAGCCGGGCGCTGGCGGACGGTAACGCCATATTCGCCCGTGCTGCGCCATGGGTGATGCTTCCTGTCTCAAGGACAAGGAGAAAAAGGCGGAGATCCGTCAGATCGAAGCGCATGGCGGGAACATTATCACGCCATCAGCCTTCGTTCCAGACGAAGGCTGATGGCGGATCTTCCGCATTGCGACAGCCTCGTCCTCCTGGCCCAATGGCGGCATGTTCATTGTCGCCGCACTCACCGATCGTTCGATTCTTCGCGCGCTTGCGATCGTGCTGACATTTCTTGTCGCCGGGATTGTCAAGGGCGTGACGGGAATGGGGTTGCCGACCATCGCCATGGGACTTCTCGGGAGCGTGATGCCGCCGGTGGATGCCGCTTCGCTGCTGATCGCCCCATCCTTTGTCACCAATATCTGGCAACTTTTCGCAGGGCCCAACGTCGTCGCTTTGGCTTCGCGGTTGCGTTTGATGCTGTTGGGTATCGTGGTCGGTACCATCGCCGGGTCATGGATCCTGAGCCGGGACCGTGACGGCTGGACCGTTATGGGGCTGGGAGCGGCCTTGATGGTCTATGCCGTCATCAGTCTGTTGAATCGGAAGCTGTCGGTTCCGCCGCGGACGGAACGGCAGTTGTCTCCGTTCATCGGTCTTGTCACGGGCTTGATGACAGGGGGTACCGGCGTTTTCGTCATTCCAGCCGTCCCCTATCTTCAGGCGCTCAGTCTGAACAGGGATGACCTTATTCAGGCTCTCGGCCTTTCCTTTACGGTTTCGACCATCGCACTGGCGATCGGTTTGGCGAAAGATGGCGTATTTCAGGGTGAAGGTATCGGGGTGTCCGTCCTTGCCATTCTACCGGCTCTTTTGGGTATGTGGCTGGGGCAAAGGATCCGTCGCCGGGTCAGTCTCGCCGCGTTCCGGCGTTGGTTTTTGATCTGCCTTCTCGCTCTTGGTCTTCAGCTTCTGTTGCGCCCTTTTTTCTGATGTCGAGGACAAAAAAAGCCGCGGCATGGTTTCCCAGCCGCGGCTCTTGCTTTCGCCGGACGTTTTTACGGAAGGACGATCAGCACGCGACGGTTCTGCGGTTCGCGGACGCCGTCTCTGGTCGGGACCAACTGATCACCCTTGCCCTTGCCGACCACCGAGATCTCGTTGTCGGCGACGCCTTGCCGGATCAGGGCCGCCTTCACGGCATTGGCGCGGCGAAGCGACAGGGCCATGTTGTATTTCTCCGAACCGGTCGAATCGGTGTAGCCGGTCAAGGCGATGCTGGTCGACGCGTTCGTCTTCGCCGCCCCGGCGGCTTGGCTGATGATTCGGCTGGCTTCAGGCGTGATGTCCGATTTGTCGAAGTCGAAGAACAACTGATAGTTCTTGGCGATCGGTGCCGCCTGGACGGCCCGCGGCGCCGGTGCCGGCGCGGCAATCGGGGATGGCGTATAAGCGGCCGCGGGCTTGGGGGCATCGCCGAATTTGTAGGTGACGCCGATCAGGAGCGCATGTGCGGCGTAGTTGCCTTTCGCCTTGCCGCTTCCGCCGTAATTCGGCTCTTCCTTTAGCGAGCCATCGGCAGTGCGCAGGTAACGATAGTCGGCTTTAAGGGACAGGTTGTTGTCGATGGCATAGGAAACGCCGGCGATGCCCTGATAGGCCGGGGCGTAGTGATCGTCGTTCGAGAAGGTCGTGCCGTTCGCCCGGATCTTGTCGGCGCTGATGTCGACAACGCCGGCGCCCAGCCCAAGGAAGGGGGTGACGGGCGTGCCTGTGGCGAAATCGTAATAGACATTGGCCATCGCCGAGGCGGCATCAAGGCTGCCCTTGCCGGCGGCGCTGGTGAACGGTTGCTTCACCTTGTCGACGCCGTTGGCGCGCCACCCAAGTTCACCTTCGACCCGCACCGGTCCGAAACCATAGCCGACCTGGCCGAGTACGGCATAGCCGAGGTCCTGATTTTCTTTCCAGGTCCTGGGGCCATCCTTGAACTTGGCCGTCGGAACCATGGACAGGCCGGTCTCCGCGCCAACGTACCAGCCGTCGGCATTTGTCTGGGCCTGTGCCGCGGAGGCAATGCCGACAATTAAGCCCGCGGAGAGAATGCTCGTGATCGTACGCATAACGCATATTTCCTTTATTTGGAACGTCAGGTGATGATATTTATGACTTAATGGAATGTTTATCTAACTCAATGTCAGAACGTATATTTGTAATTCCGAACTTATGTTTGAAAATTAGTGTTGCAAATATGTCGCTATTATTTTGTTGTAGTTATGTGTCTGTATGTCTTGCTTATATTTATTTATATTTTTCGTTTTTTTTATATCGATATGGGGCTGATCCACCGAGACAATATCCAGGAACGGCTATTGGGCGATAGACTCGGAAAATACTCAGCATTACCTGTATTGGTATGGCGAAGGGGGATCGAGCGTCCCGCTTAGCATCCGTTAGACGATGGGTGGTCGTTGCACATGGGCACCCCGGAGCGCCCCGTGGTTCCAAATTGAAAGTAGCCTGAATTCTTCCTTCGGCATCGCCCTGCCGAACAGATGGCCTTGATAGGCGTGGCAGCCTTGAACGGCAAAAAACTGCCGTTGCGCCTCGGTTTCGACCCCTTCGGCGATCACCGTCAGCCCTAACCCCTGGCCCAAGGCGACGATGGTGTCAGGGACATTGTCGAGGAATGTGCTTTCGGTGAGTTCCAGTTTCAGTTTTCGCGGATCGGCGCCGGTGCGGTTCACCACGGCCAGGACCCGCTCGGAGACACGCAGCGCGTCGCGGGTGATTGCCTGCAACGCGTCAGGAGTAGATGTGGGTAGGATATCCATCGATACGCCTTTGCGTCTTGGTGGTGGACAAAAGCCGCGTCGCTCTCTGGTTATCGTCTTTTTCGATCAGACGGTTCCGATGGGGCTCTTGACATCAAGCCTGCTCCCCATGCATGTGCCGTCGCGGGAGAACGGCGTCTTTCCGTCGTTTTTCGTCTGTGGTCGATTGTTTCGGGGGCACCCTAGCAGAGCCGGATCCATTGGCAGAGGGTCGGAAACTACCCAATTCAACGGAGGCAATCGTCCAAATAACGGGGTGATTTCGCAACCGATTACTCAAGTCCGCTTGTCTTGGCGACCTGTTCGGCAAGTTGATCGACGATCCGCGTCAGGGCCATCACCACCGCGGAATCGTCGATCGATGCCGCGGTCTCGCTGAACAGGCCCTGTCCATTCGTCGACGAGTTTTGCCGGTTGTCATCCGTGATCCGCCACCGGCCTTCCAGCAGACAACGCCCCTCCGTCCCGATATCGAGGCTCTCGATATCGACGAAGATGCGGTGCGCCGGTGTGGCGGTGGGCGCGGTCGTCACCACCAGATCGGGCAATCGTTTGGACAATGCGGACGCAAGAGCGTCAGTGAGGCCGCGCGACAAGCGCTCCCCCCATTGTCCGGTCGGGCTGGCCGTGATCTCGTTTGGGCCCGTGCGGCGGAGAATGTCGGTCGAATCGAGATAGTCGGGAATCGAAACCGTCTTGAGTTCGGCGATGGGCAGGCCGGTCTCCGAGCGGACGGTGACGGCCGGTGGCATCGGATAGCCGAGAACATAGACTCTCGGGGCCGGCGACAGGGAGCCGCAACCGGTGAGCAATAGGGCGGCGATGATCGCCATGACGCCGATGACCGGTTTGTTCCACCGCTTCGCGGCGGAGTCTTTTTCACCGGCACGGATGCGTCCCTGTCTTTTCGTTCCAGGCCAACGAAGCAGAGTCAACGCAGGGTCCTCCCGCTCAAGAGCGCGCTCGGGTCTCGCTCGATTGCGTGGGCAAAACCGCGAAGAGAGCTGGCGCTGGCCGCCAGATCGCGGGTGGCGGCTTGCAGATCGCTTCGCATCGGAGAGCTCTGCGCCGTCATCTCCTTCAGGGACATCAACAAAGCCTCGGTACTGGCCAGCGTTCGATCCGACGATGCCAGGACGGTTTTCAATTGGCCGCCGCTCTCGGTCAATTGGCGTTGTCCGGCCATCGCCAGCCGATCGATAGTCTCCAATGCGGCCCGGGCGGCATCCGAGGTTTGCTGAAAGCTGTCGGCCATTGGACCGATTTTTGACGGAAGCATGTCGGCGGCGCGCTGGATGGCGGCGAGAGCCTGACGCGCGTTTTCGGTGATTTCCTTCAACGGGAGTTGGGACACTTCACCTTCCAGGGTCTGGAGCTTCGATGGAATCGACGGGATTTCGGGTCTGTCGGTATTGTCATCGATGGTTGCTGGAGGAACAGCGCCGGGCTGAAGGTCGAGATCGACGCGAAGCTGGCCGGTGATCAGACTTTGCATGTCGAGTTGGGCCCGAAGGCCCGACTTCAACAGACGATTGAAGCCGGTGCTCACCTGCCCGGAAACGCTGTTTTCCAAAATCACTTTCGATGGATTCAGATCCAGATAGACCGGGATGCGGGCGGTGAGGTCCGTCATATTGAGCGCCACGGCGACGGACGTGACTGTGCCGACCCGAACGCCGCGAAAGGTGACGGGCGCGCCGACGTCGAGGTTGGCAACCGATTCACGGAAATAGACGACCGCATGCACGGTCGTGCTGAACATCTGCCGTCCGCCGAAAAGCAGGATGGCGGCAACGGCCAACGCCAAACCACCGAGGATAAAGCCACCGACGGTTGCGGGTTTCGCGCTAACGGGCATGGTCGTCTCCTGGGATACCTGGATCATCCGGTGGTCGCTGGCGATTCATGAAGGCGTGCACGGTCGGGTGATCGCAATCGTCGCGCAAGGTTCGGGGCGCGCCATGGGCAATGGCGGTCTTGGTTGCGGAATCGAGAAAAATACCGTCGTCGCAAATTTCGAACAGGCTCGGCAATTCATGGCTGACCAGCACCACGGTGGTGCCGAAGCCGTCGCGCAATTCCCGGATCAGGTCGTCGAGACGTTTGGCTGTGATGGGGTCGAGCCCCGCCGAGGGTTCGTCGAAAAAGAGAATCCCCGGGTCGAGCGCCAGCGCGCGAGCCAGACCGGCCCGTTTGCGCATGCCGCCGCTGAGCTCGGCGGGCATGATGTCGCCGATGCTCCCTAGTCCGACCAGGGACAGCTTGACGCGGACAAGGGCGGCGATGGAGACCGCGTCGAGCGAGGTCAGCATTCTCATGGGCAAGGCGACATTTTCGGCGACGCTCATCGAACTCCACAGCGCGCCGCTTTGAAACAAAACGCCGAAGCCCCGGCCGATCTCGGCGCGGCGTTCGTCACTTGCCGCCCAATAATCGTCCGTGCCGACAAGGATGCTGCCGGCGCTTGGACGGAGCAGGCCGATCATCGCCTTGAGCAAGGTGCTCTTGCCGCAGCCGCTGCCGCCCATGATGGCGAAGATGGAGCCGGCGGCGACCGTGAAGGAGATGTCGCGCTGGACGATCACAGTGCCGAATCCGATGGCAAGGTCCGTCACTTCAATGGCCGGGTGAGCGGTCATGGCTTAGAGCCCCAATGCATTGGCGCAGACGGCGAATGCCGCATCCAGCGCGATGACGCCAACGATGCCGGCAACGACCGCCGACGTCGCCGCGTAACCGACATCGGCGGCGCTATGCCCCGCCCGCAATCCCGCGCGGCAGCCGACAATGGCGATCAATGCGCCGAAGGTGACGCTTTTGGCGAGGCCGAGTCCGAATTGGCCGCCCGAGACCGCGCGACTGATCTCCTCGATGAACGCCGTCGGAGAGATGTTCAATGTCAGGACGGCGACGACGAAGCCGCCGAAGATGCCGACGGCGCAGCCGTAGAGATAAAGGATCGGCATCATGCTGGTGAGCGCCAGGACGCGCGGCAAGACAAGATAATCGAACACCGGGATGCCGATGGCACGGAGTGCGTCGATTTCTTCGTTGCCCTGCATCGTGGCGATATTCGCGGCATAGGCGCCGCCGGTGCGACCGGACATGACGATTGCGGTCATAAGCGCTGCCATCTCGCGGACAACGGCGATGCCGACCATGCTGGCGACATAGATATCCGCTCCGAAGCGTCGCAACTGGACGGCGCCGACGAAGGCGAGGATTCCCCCCACCAGGACATTGACGATGGTGACGATCGGTACCGCCGCTGCCCCCGCGTCGCGCATGCAATCCAAGAGGTCCGAGCCGCGCATCGCGGCGCGGCCCCTCAGCATGGCGCCGCTTCGCAGGCATGTCTCGCCGATGAGCGTGGTGATTTCTGTTCCTTCATCGAAGACGGAAAATGCCCATAGACCGATTCTCTCGAGGAACGGCGTCTCTCGGAAAGGCGCCGACGTCGGCGCCGTTCCTGTGGCCAGGACAAGCAGTTGGCGGGCGGGTGGGGGGAGGCCGGTTTCGTCGATGCTGACCCCGGCGTTCCCGGCGGCGTCGCGTAACGTCGATAGAAATGCGACGAGGGCGCTATCCCATCGTCCCAGCTTGTCGGCATTGAACGAGAGCGCGCGCGCTCCGCTCGCGAGAATCCGCTGCGCCGCATCGGCCTCGACGCCGCAGATACGAGCGATCCAGTCACCGGAAAGGGCGATGACTGCGTCGGAACCACGCACGTCGGCGGCCCAGCCACGACCTTCAAGGGGGGGCGTCACTTAATCGGGGCTCCTCAGCGAACCGAAGCGGTCACGTTGTTTCAGGCGATCAGAAGGCGGTCGATCGCGTTCAGGGCGAGGTTTTGACCACGGTGACGTCGACCACCCGATTGCGCCGTTCGGCCTCCCCGTTGGCGGTGGCGACCTCCGGCTTGCCTTCGCCGGTCCAGCTCGTGTTGATTTGGGCCGCAGGCACACCGGCGGCGACGAGCGCGTCACGAACCTGATCGGCACGGCGTTGCGACAAAGCCATGTTGGCGGATGGGGCGCCCACACGATCCGTCTTGCCGATGATCGTCACGCGTGTCGCAGCGTTGTTTGCGACGACATAGGCGACGTTGGTGACAATCATCTGTCCTCGCGCGTCGACGTCGATTTTGTTGGTGTCGAAATAAATCTGGTACCAGGCGCCAGCCAGCTCAGGACCATTCTCCGCCGAATATTGAGGTGGCGACGCGGTTTGTTCGACGCAACCAGCCATCATGGCAACGGCGAACGTGCTGACGACCGCGCGTAGGATTTTTGCGGATGGGAACATTGTAACCTCCATTGTTGGCCGGTTTTGTCGTGGTCCAAGATCTCTCGAGTCACGCGCTCTAGCGCCAAACGGGCCGGCCGAGATTGACCTGATGTGAATTGGTCAGTGCGCCGGTGCCGGCGCCGACGGCGCCGCCGACCAGCGCGCCTTCAAGGGGGGCGCCAAACATCAATCCACCGACGGCGCCGACTCCGGCGCCAATTCCAGCGCCGCTCAGGGCGCGGTCACCTGTGCTGTGGCCGCACGCACCAAGCGCGCATAACGAGAACAATAGGCTTGCTGTTAAGATGATCCGTTTCATGATTTTCTTCCCGTGGGTCATTCATCAATCCCCGTCGCGTCATATTGCGAGACGCGGCATCTTGACTTGGCGGCGATCATTGGTCGGAGGTGGAATGGCCAAGTGCAGAGTAGTCTGTTGTGTAATCGCGGAGATAGACTCGGAAAATACTCAGGTCATGCACCGAAAATCCGGGCAGGCCGTCACGATGATATCGCTATCGATTCTATAAGTAGTTTCCGAGTCTCATGACACTCCTCGACTTGCATTATGATTTTGTTTTGCTGAGGGTGACGGTGGCGGTCTTGCGCCTCATTGCCGGATCCAGCTGTTCGGAAGAGGGGAACGCGTCATGAGAAGACTAAAATGTGCATTCGCGGCCGTCATCGGATTGGGCTTAAGCGGTTGCGCTCTGTTCAATGTCGACGATCGCGCCGCGCCCGCCACCGAGAGCAGCCTCAATCCGAACAAATTTGAGGTGTTCTTCGATCCCGATGGTTCGAATATCGGCGAGACCGCGACGAAGATCATTCAAGAGGTGGCGGACAATGTGCGGGAAGGGAGCATGGCCGGCGTCAAGCTCTCGGTTCATAGCACCGCCGCCGGGTGGGATGCCCATAGCCAGGATTTGTCGCAGCGTCGCGCCGAGGCCGTCAGGGCGGAACTCATCAAGGACGGCGTGCCGCCGGCCAAAATCACGACCGTCGATGTTGGAACCGCCTTGCTGGTGTCGACGGAGGACGGCGTTCGCGAGCCACAGAATCGTCGTACCGAAATTACCCTTTATTAGGTCTTGTCGTCAGTTGCTATTTTTACGAGATCAAAAACGATTCCCTCTCCCCTTGTGGGAGGGGGGTCGCGCGTCGGCGCGTCTTTTGACTCACATGCGGCGCAGACGCGCCGCCCCCTCACCCGCGTCGCTTGCGCTCAGCACCCTCCCACGAGGGGCGAGGGTGTCCCTGTCCGATTTTCACATGATCGGTTAACTGACGAGGGGCTTTCAGAACGAAAATGAAAGCGTTGCCGTACCGATCACATCCGGTGAGGTCTGGCCTTCGTATTCGCGCGTGCGGCGGACGCCGCTGATATCGATCCGCCAGGCGCTCGACCAAAACAGCGAAAATCCGGCCTGGAGATCGGCAACGAAGATCTTTTTGTTGACGGACGGGCTTGGGCGGAACGAGTTTCCATCCAGGAAGATATTTTGCCCGACGATACGGCCCTGTGTGCCGGCGAAGACATAAAAGCCGAGATCGCCGTCGAGATGGCTGGCGTCGAAATAGTCGGTGCCGGACATGGCGGGGCGAATGCGGGCGGGCCCGTAATCGGCTTGCAGGTTCTTGCCGATCCGAAGCAGGGCGCCCGCGTCTCCGTAAGTCATGACATTGCCGGCGGTGCCGCCGAGCTGGGGCACGATGTCGACGCCATTGTTGCCATCGCCGATCAGCGAAACGCGCCAGAGTCGTTCGTAGGTAAGCATGCCTCCCGGTTCCGTTTGGATTTCATGGCTCCAGCCCTTGGCTTGAGCGACGCCAATGAACTGATGGAAATCGTTTTGGGTCTGTCGCCCTAGCGCGCCCGGCCCGACCACACCGATGTCGATCTCCAGATTTTCGAGCATCCGGCGGTTGGTTTCCTGGAGAAGACTGGTTCCGACATAGAGCCAGCCCGCGTAAGGGCGGTCGCGGGGATCCGGTGGTTTGAGGGTCAGATCTTTCGGCGTGAAAATGCTCTGGCCCAGGAATATCGCGTAGCGGCGTGCGTGGCTCGGGCCTGCGCCATCGTGCGAGGCCGTGGTGTCTGAAAAGACCGGGGCGATTGCGCCGACGAGGTCGAAGGGACCATTCCACAGGCTCTGTGGTCCGATATCGGGGGTGAGATCCGATAGGCGCAGGCCTTGTGTGTAATGCTTGTCGGTATGGAAATAGGGTGAATCGTTCTCCTCAAGCACGGAGAAGCGATTGCCGTCGTCGGCTCGCGCAACATTTTGCAGCATGGACAGCGCGCAACATGACGCTAACGACAGCGCGAGACGTCGTCCTATCCGCGAGGAAATCGCATCGAAAATCATCTTGTGGGCACTCCGTTTATCATGACTGGCGAACCGCGTGACCGGGGCCTAACCTCCCCAAGTCAGAGTCAATCCGATGTCTCCGGGAATGCCGCCGGGGAAATCGAGGACCTGAGCGGTCAAGTGGAAGCCATTGGGTTTGAGGTCGCGGTCCCAGAGTTGATAAATTTCAGCCGCCTCGCCACGAAGGGTTTCCGGCCAGTCGGGCAGGGGGGCGTTGATGGCGCGGCCGCCGTCGCTGCACAATTCGCAAGGGAAACGCAACAGGAGCATTTCCTTCTGCCCCGTTTCGGCGGCACTCAGTGCGCGGCGCAGGATACCGTGCCAGGTCTCGTTCTCGATGTGGTGGTCGGTCAGATCCTTGACCAACGCCTTGCGTTGTTCGGTCGCGGCAAGCCGTTCGACGTCATGCTGCAGAGTCTTTTGCTGGTCGAACTCTTCCACCAGAGCGCTGAAGGCGTTGGCGGTGACCACCGGCTCCTTGGTTTCTTCCGCGATGGCCGCGGCGGGCGGCTCCGGTTGGGCCTGGATGAAGTGGCTTTCCAAGCTGACAAGCGCTTCCGACAATAGCCCTTCGCGAGGGGTGTCGGACACCGATTCGGTAGGGCCCTTGGCCATCTGGCGAACCAAATCGGCACGACTGACGAGCCCCACCATCCGCCCATCCCGCACCACCGGAAGCCGCTTGATTCGAAGATCGAGAAACAGCCGGGCAATCTCGGGAAGCACGGTGGTTTCGGGAATGGTCAAGACCGGTGAGGCCATGATGTCGCGGGCAAGACGCTCCGAGCGGTCGAGACTGGCGAGGAACCGGGGACTCAAGGGTTCGCCCTCGGCCAGATGCGTCAGCCACCAGTCTCGTTCGGATTTTCGCGCGCCGTTGGCGTCTTCGGCGATCAGGTCCTTTTCCGTGACCATGCCGATGGGAAGATTGTCGCCATCGACCACCGGTGCACCGCTGATGTTATGTTCCACCAGAAGTTTGGCGATCTGACGGATCGTCATGTCGGCGGTCAGCGACAGGACCTTGGTCGTCATCACATCCCGAGCAAGCACGTCCATCATTTTCAATCACCTTCGGTCATAACATGTCCCTGGGGTGACAAAACGATGTTGACGGCCGCGTCATCCTTTGTCGCCTGAGCGTGCCAGAAACTGTCACATCCCTTCTTGAGGTCGTGGATCTGACGAAAACCGGCTTTCTTCATTTTCGCCCTGGCCGTATTGGCCGTCGAGCTATCGATCTTCTGGCTGGCATCGCACTCCGATGCTTGAGCATTCCGCGCGACAAGCGGTCCGAATCCCACCGCGAACAGGATGGCTGTCGCGGTTAAAACGCCGAACGATTTGAAAGGCATGACTAACCTCACTTTTCCTTGGGATGAATCTTGTGCCAAACGTCCGCCAGATCCTGCGATTCAACTTGCGGCATGGACGACATGGTCTGTCGGTTTCGTCGGTTTCGGGTTCGCATGCACATCAAGGCTGGCCGGGTTGGTTGTCGCCAGAATCGCCTCGGCGCGAGCGATTTCTTCTGCGGCACCGTGCGCCATCACCAGAAAGCTGTCGGCTTTTATGGCGGACTCATAGCGGATCACGCTGTCCTTTGGCACACCCATGCCGTAGAGCGCCGCGCCAAGCGCGCTCAAGCCGCCAACCACGATCGCGTTCTCGACGGCGGCGATAACCATGGCAGTCAGATATCCAAGAACGACGACATGCCCAATGACGGGAACCGTCAGGAACAGCCCGCCAAAAAACAGGCCCCAGAGCCCGCCCCAAAACGCTCCGCGCGTTCCCCAAAACTTGACGCGGTCACCAATGTTGTAGAAGCCGACAACGGTTTCCTCAGTATGAAAACCCTTGCCGACGACACTGAGATTCTTCATTTCGAATCCGGCTGCGGTCAGTTTTTTAACGGCTATTTCCGCGGCATTGTGGTCGGCGAAGACGGCAATGACTGAGTCAGCTTTTTCCATGTGATCCTCTATCAAGGCTAGGCGGCGATCGGCATGTTGGATCGCGCATTTCCGATTGGACAAGGGTGCCCTAGGAAAACCGAGTGAGAATGGCTTCGCTGGCGCGACATTTGTCATGCCAACAATAGACGGTTGCGATCCCATGTGGGGAGGCTCGGAAACTACTTAGGAGCCGCGCAATTGATGCCTGCGGTACACCCCTTATCTGTGCCATCTGTGAGCCGCGAAGCGGCATCGGTGCTCATCGCTGGTTGGTATTAGCAGTCACGGGAACATTGTTGAACGGACCCGAGTCATTGTTCTTTGAACCCGAAGTTTTGGAAAGGAATTTGTCATGCGAGCCATGTGACGACCATGGCGATGACGGTGATCGCCATGACGGCCGTGGCGATCCAGCCGACGGCCTGAAGAGACCGTGGCAGGGTGAAGCTGGCCATGATCTTGGGCCGCATCGAGAGGGACATCATGGCGATCATCACCGGGACGGCGACCACGCCATTTAAAACCGCGCTCCAATACAACGCTTTGACGGGATCAATGGTGGTGAAATTCAGGCCGACGCCAATGGCCGTCGCCATGGCGATCGCGGCGTAAAACGCCTTGGCGTGGAAGGGGCGCCGCGTCAGGCCGACGTGCCAAGAAAGCAGCTCCCCCAGGGCGTAAGCCGCCGAGCCGGACAAGACGGGAAGGGTCAACAGGCCGGTGCCGATGATACCGGCGGCGAAGACGACGAAGGTGAAGCGCCCGGCGACCGCCCGTAGCGCCTCGGCGGCCTCGGCCGACGTCTGGATGGTGGTCTGTCCGTGCGCGTGCAGCGTCGCGGCCGTCGTGACGACGATGAAAAACGCGATGAGATTGGAAATCGCCATGCCGAGATAGGTGTCGATGCGGATGCGGGAGAACGCCGATTTCGCTTGCTCGGGGGCCCGGATGAGAGGGTGGATGCCCTGTCTTTCCTTTCCGTCCTCGACCTCCTGTTCCGCTTGCCAGAAAAACAGATAGGGACTGATCGTGGTGCCGAGAATGGCCACGATCGCCATCATATACGCCGGCGTTACCGACAGCGGCGGCCAGACAACCGCCCAGCCGACGTCTACCCAAGGCACTTTCACCACGAAGGCGCAAATGACGTAGCTGAATAGCGACAGGCACAGCCATTTCAGGATCGAGACATAACGGGCATAGCGGGTAAAGACTTCCAGCGCCGCCGAAAGCAGGCCGAACAGGCAGACATAGAGCAAGTCGGGGCCGGCGATCAGCAACTTGAGGGCCGCCCCCATCGCGCCAAGATCGGCACCCAGATTGATGATGTTCGCCATCAACAAGAGGCTGACGATCCCGCCGGAAAGCCAGCCAGGATAATGGCGGCGAAGATTCCCGGCGATGCCGCGTCCGGTGACGCAGCCGATGCGGGCGCTGATTTCCTGGATCGCCGCCATCAACGGATAGCTGAGGAGAAGGGTCCAGGCCAGTCCGTAGCCGAACTGCGCCCCTACTTGCGAATAGGTCGCTATGCCGCTGGGATCGTCGTCCGAAGCCCCGGTGATCAAGCCGGGGCCCATGATCTGAAGGAGCTTCGGTCGTTCTGGCTGGTTCGGCGGACCAGGCGCGGGATTGTCCATGTGCAGGACGTCCTTATTGCCGAATCGCGCTAAATTCGTCCCATGAGCAGTAAGACGACCACGATGATGAGGATGATTCCCAAGCCGCTGCTCGGGTAGTAACCCCAATTCACGCTATGCGGCCATGTCGGCAGGGCGCCGACCAGGAACAGCACCAGGATGATCAGCAGAATGGTGCCGAGCATGGTATGTACTCCTATGAAATATGATACGTGATGTTGAGCCGGTACAATTTCGTCATGGTCCGCGTCACCGGCATTAATCTGCCTAAAGTCCCCGTGACGTTACTTTTTCAGCGCATCCTTCACGGAACCGACGGCGTTCTGAACCTTGCCCGCAGCCTTGTCGGCCGTGCCCTCGGCGGAAAGCTTGGCGTCGCCGAGAACCTTGCCGGCTGTTTCTTCAAGGGCGCCCTTAGCCTGCTTGGCCACGCCTGCGATACGATCTTTATTCATATGTTTTCTGTCCTTGATTTGTGGGTGAGGTTGCGTCGTTGCGTGTCATTTTCTCTTGCGGGATCCAAGCGTCACAAAGATGGCGATGGGATCGCCATAATGCATTGGCTCCAGATCGCCCAGGGTCCGTGCGATGTCTTCACCGGTCGCGCCGAAGGCGAGGCCGCAGGAAACCACCGCGTCGTCGAAGATCAACCGTAAGCGGCTGTTTTCCACATGTTCGGCTTGAATGGGACGCATGGCACTCTCCCATCGACGGCGCCTAACCTAAGGCTGCGTTTGTTTCGTTGTGGTCGTCGTGGTCGATGACGTCGACGGGGGCTGTTGGATCGTGCTCGACGATGTCATCGGGGACGGTTGCGTCGTGGTCGTGTTCTCGGTGGTGGTTCTGGTGATTTTTTCCGAACTGCCGCAGCCCGCCAAAAAGACGGTGCCGGCAAGGAGCGTTGCGACAGTCAAAAGCCGGAGACTGGATGTCATGTTGGTCATGGTTTCGGTCCTATTGTCCGGTCGTTGTCGTGGTTGTGTGGGTCGTCGTCGTATCGCCGCGCGGAGACGCGGTGCGTTCGTCATGCGTGCTTTTCAAAGTGGAGCCATCCGGCGCGGTGGTCTGCGTGGTGGAGGTGGCTGAGCTTCCGCCGACGCCATTTGTATAGCTCTGGCTTTTGCTGGTTTCGGTTCCATTGCTTTGAATGGTCTTCTGAGACTTGTTCGTCGTGTAACTTTCCACGACCGGCGCGACCGGTGCGAGCGGCAGAACTGTCGTGGTCGTCGACTGCGTCGACGTGGTGGTGTCGGAAGATGTGCTTTGTGCTAATGCAGCACTCGTTATCATTGCGAATGCTGCAACGCTCGTCAGTAAAAGTCTTTTCATTTTATGTTGTCCTACAGAGACTTCTGATATTATTGTGTGAATATATACGTATAATATTTTCGCGATAGCTTCGGAAATTACCTATTTTTTCGTAAAATATTTGAAATGGTATTTATGGTTATTATTCTATGTTCTTGATGGCCTACCGTCTGCGATAGAAGCCGCCGCCGATCAGGACGAGTCCAAGGGCCAAGGCGCTGCCGCTGATCAGGGGCGGGATAACGTGGGAGGTATCCTGCTGCGTCTGAATTTGCAGATCTCCGAGCCTCGCCACATCCGTCATCTGGTGGGTGGTGAACACCGGAATGACCAAGCCGACGATGCCGAGGAGCGCTAAAAGCGCTCCTATAATGATCAGCGTGTTCAACGAACGATCCATGAGGGTCTCCAGCTTGGGATGATTAGGGAATGTATGGAGAGCCGCTCTCTCCGAGCTATGCGGCGGCTTTGGCGCGTTTCGGGCCGGATATTTCAAGCAATATCGCGTCGTTGTCGTAGTCCCGCGCGAGTTTCCAAAGTTCGGTGGCGATGCCGTCCGACAGTGCCTGTGCGGCCAATCGGCGGCATTGCATGGCCCGTTCCTGCAGATAGGCGGCACTCATCATTCCATCGTTGCTCATGGTCCAGATCCCCACAGTTGACCGATCATCAGGCACGCGATGCGTTTATCTTTCCTGCGCCCTCGCCATCAGAGTTTTCATGAAAAATTACTCGACGGATAGCTGATGGCGTTGATGTTTCAGGATAGGTATAAAGAACGTTGGGTGACACCCTCGGAAATTACTCATTATATCGATGGATATATTCATAATATTATTGTGTAATAATCAATGATTGCGACAAAATATTTGTAATATGTGGGAATTTTTAAGAAATGGCCGGTGTGATATTAACTGCGTAGTTTCCGAGGATATCGCCTTGCCGGGTTGCCGCTTACTCTGACGTGGCCCGAAAATGAGCTTTGGGTCTGCTCGACGAAGGGTCCGGTGAGGACCATGACACCGAGGCCCCAATCAAAATGGAGACGACAGATGTCTGGACGCACGATCTCATGGCGCCACCTCGTTGTGGTGAGCGCCATTTCCTTACTGGGTGCTTGTGCCCAAACCCCACCCCACGCGGTCGCGTCAAATCCGCCCCATGCGGTGGCCGCGAATCCGCCGCCGGCCATCCATGGATCGGACGTCATCTGGTATTCCATTAGTTTCGATACCGACAGCTTTCTGCTCGATGCCGAGGGTCAGAAGATCGCCAATGATGTGATCACGGCTTTGCGCAATAACCCGGCCTCGGTTGCGACGGTCATCGGCAGGACCGATACGGTGGGCAGCAAGGACTACAACATGCATTTGTCGCATCAACGGGCCGATGCCGTGCGTGATGCGGTCGTTTACGGCGGCAAAGTGCCGGCTGACCGGGTTGAGACGCGCTGGACCGGCGAGTCCCGTCAGGACGTGCCGACGGGCAATGAGGTTGCCAGAGCGGCGAACCGCGTCGTCGATATTGCCATTCATTAGGAGGCGGGCATGACATTCCGAATGCTTGTTGCTCTTGCCGGCGTCTTGCTGACGGTCTCCGCCTGCGTGGTGGAGCCTTATGGCGGCGGCGGACGTGGCGATCACGATCGAGGTGATGAACACGGCCGAGGCAATGATTACCCCCGGGGCGATCACTTCCGGGGGGATCATTTCAGGACGGATCAGGGCCAACCCGAGTATGGGCGCCGCGTTTGGCATGATTAGAGGGCGCGCGATTCGCACTCGACCACGCAACAGACGGTTGAGGGGGATAGGTTGGACGATCCTTACAAGACGCTGGGTGTCTCACGCGACGCCAGTCACGAAGACATCCGCCGCGCCTATCGCAATCTGGCCAAGCAACACCATCCCGATCTCAATCCGGGCAATGTGCAAGCGGAGGAGCGGTTCAAAGCCGTTTCCGCCGCCAATGAGGTGTTATCCGATCCCGAGAAGCGCGGTCAGTTCGATCGGGGTGAAATCGATGCCGCCGGGCGCGAACAGGCGCCGCAGTCGTCCTATCGCGATTATGCCGAGGGTGAGCATGGTCGTCGCTATGGCCGAGACGGCCCGCAATCGGGAGGATGGAGCGCCTCGGACATCGACGATATGTTCGGATCGATGTTCAACGAAGGGCGTCGGGCCGACGGGAAAGCCCGGCGGCACGGGCAGGATGAACTTTACGCTCTGACCACGGATTTTCTTGACGCCGTCAACGGCGCGACCAAGCGTCTGACATTGCCCGACGGTCGCGTGCTCGATGTCAAGATCCCGCCGGGAACGCTGGATGGCCAAGTGCTGCGGTTGCGCGGCCAGGGTAACGGGGGCGCGAATGGAGGCTCCGACGGCGACGCCTTGATCGAAATTCATGTTACCGCGCATCGCTATTTCAAGCGCGACGGTCAGGACATACGGCTGGAGTTGCCGGTGAGTCTGTCCGAAGCCGTCCTTGGCGGGCCGGTCGATGTGCCGACCCCAGGGGGCACGGTGCGGATGCGCATTCCCGTCCATTCCGATGGCGGGACGGAACTCCGGCTGCGTGGTCGCGGCGTTCCCGCGCATGGTGGCCAGGCGGCAGGAAACCTTTATGCGACCTTGCGCGTGGTGTTGGGGACGCCGGATGCGGCATTGGAGGCGTTTCTCCGAGATTGGAAACCGGAGCATCCCGCCACCCCGAGGCAGGCGCTGGAAACGGAAGGGGTATGAGACATGCTGGTGAGCATCGAGATTCTTGTCACGCAACTCTCCGGCCTCACGCGTCAGGACCTGGAGCGGTGGATTTCCAACGAATGGGTCAGGCCGGACGGCGGGGCGGGAAATTATTCGTTCCGGGAGATCGA
>Ga0209415_10000886_pt1 | contig 56854 bp, 46 predicted proteins | sample PeaSoiSIISIP2007_FD_187696 | JGI IMG/M metagenome (GOLD analysis project Ga0209415, IMG submission 187696) | Peat soil microbial communities from Weissenstadt, Germany - SII-SIP-2007 (SPAdes) (version 2) | ecosystem: Environmental > Terrestrial > Soil > Wetlands > Peat | place: Germany... | reverse complement strand
TTCGCCGATGAAAGTGACAAACATGGTGATGGCGGGAGGCTGGCCGTAAATCCAGTCTTCCGTTTCATCGCCGTCGGTGTTGCGTTCGCGGACTTTTCTATCGGGCTTGCCGATGGCGGCTTCCACCATTTCGCGGGTCATTCCGACGATGGGCTTCTTTTCGGTGATCGCCTTTTGCACGTCGGGCGGTAGAGTCTGCACCCATTGCACGGCCGCAGAGCGCTCTTTGGAAAAGTCGAGCACGTTGGCGAGATAGGCTTTCAGGTCATCGGGCGTCATGTCGGGAACGGGGCGTCCGAAATCGAGAATCACCGTGCAGCCTACATAAGTCCCGTCTGGGCCATTGCTGCCGTCGTTGGCCGTGGTCGTGGCCGAGGGGAGGCCGATGATGCCGATATCGATGTGCTGGCGCCAATTCCACTTTTTCTTTCCGCCGCCGTTGATGGAAACTTCGATTTTTGTCTTTTGAAATTTTAGCGCGGTGACCTGCACGGGATCGCCGGGATTTGCCGCGGCGCCATGAATCCTCAAAGCCCTCTGAAGCGCCTGGTCGTCGAAATTCTTATTGGGATACAGGATCAAGCCTTCCTTGCCTCCCGGGATTGACCTGACCGCGTGCGCGAACTCGCCGTCCACGAACCGGACCAGGGAGAGTTCCGACGCGGGCTTGAGCCGGCCATCGGACTTGTTACCGGCGACATCGGGAGACTGGTTCTGGGCCTGGCCTGCAGTCTGATTCCCCGGTTGAGTTTGCCCTGGCGTCTGGGATTGATCAGGAGGGTTCATGAATGGGTATAAGGGCATCTTGACCCCGGCGAGCACGCCAGGCTGAGGGGCCGAATTCGAGCGCCATGGCAGGCCCTGGGGGTTGTCTGCGGCAGATAACAGAAGAAGGGAGCTCGCCGCAAGTAGAGAAAGGCAATTCATAAGTCGCTGCCGAGCCTCTATTGTAAATCTTCCGGGGCGGCAGGGGAAGGGGTCAATTGGCGAGTCCGGAGGAGCCAGGCGATTGCCGCGACGGAGACTATGGTGACGACCGCGCCTCCTTCAGGCCCGTAATCAGCTCCAGTAAGCCAGGCAGGACCCGATTCTTGAGGGATGAAAAGATTGGGGCCGAAGTTGATGCCGCTCACGGGAAGCGAAACGACGGTGGCCATAGTGAGGTTCCAGGACCAGTGCAAACCGATTTGCATCCACATAGAGCGGGTGCGGATGTAGGGGATGGCCAGAAGCAATCCCGCGAGAATGGTGTTGAGCGTGGAGAACAAAGTGGCGCCTGGATTCCATAGGTGGACGAGACCGAACAAGACGGCAGAGGCCACCAATGTCATGGGAGTCCCAACTGCGTCAATTAAGCGTTGGAAGGCGTAGCCGCGGAAGGCGAGCTCTTCGACAGCGGCGGCCAGCGCGAATAATGCGGCGTTCGCCCCAATCTGGCGCAGGAAATGGAGATTGATGGCGTCGCCGGCGGAATAATGGATCGAGCGGGCAGCCAGCAGAGCGGCCAGCACGAGAAGCTGCAGTGTGACGCCAAGGGCGAAGCCCAGAGCCAATTCCCTGCCCCAACCGCGGCGAAAGGTGAGGCCGAGCGCAGAGAAGGGCCGACCGTCGGCGACGCGAAGGAAAACCCAACTGAGAAGAAAGAAGGTGATTGCGAGAGCGAGGGAGCTCCAGAAAAATCTGTACCAGAGCGGCAGGTCTGATGTGAATGTAAATACGAAGCTGCCTACTTCAATGTTGAGGACAAGAACTAGCAGGACAAAGAGGACAATTTTATAGATTGGACGCATGTGGGGGGATTGACCCAGGAAGACGCGCTCGGCCCAAGTGAGCGGGCGCTGAGGCCGATTAGGACTGGGTGGAGGCGGTTGCGAGGGAGCGGGCATTTTGAAATGGAAAAGAAAGCTGCTGGGCTCCCGACGAAGTCGGGACAATTTCCGCCCAGCGCCGCAAAAGAAAAAACCCTTGACGGCGCGCTAGCGCTTCATGATAACGCGGACACCGTGGCGGTCAATTTGAAAAGGAAGTAATTCACCGCCGGCTGCGGACACCGCTGCTTCGACGCGCTTGCGCGCGCCGGGATCAATCAGGAGCGCGACGCACCCGCCGCCTCCTGCGCCGCAGACTTTTCCCGCGAGCGCGCCGTTGCGTCGTGCCGCGGAAATGATGCCATCAATCACGGGAGTGGAAATACTGGGGAGGTTGCGGCGGCGGAAACTCCACTCTTCGCGGACCAGTCGGCCCAGTTCCGTCCAATTGGCACGCTGCAGGGCCACACGAGTCTGTTGAGCGATGACGGAAATCTCTTCCAGGTTGTGCCAGATGCGTTTATCGCCATTTATGTGCGCCTGAAAAACTTCCCAATTGTTGATTCCGGATTGGCGCGGCTTGCCTGTGTAACAAAGAAGGAGGCGGCTTTCGAGCGCATCCGGATTCACGGCGATTGCTTCGCGAATTACGGCGCCCGCGCGAAGGTGAATCGCGCTGACTCCGCCGAATGCGGCGGGGAAATGATCCTGCGTCCCGGTGGGGACAAGGATGACTATGGCTTCGGCGTCACGGCTGATGTGAATCCAGGTCTCGCGGGTGAGGCCGGTGTGCGCGAGGCGATCGAGCGCGGCGCAGATCGCTACGGCCATGGCGCTGGACCCCCCGATGCCCGCGCCGGCGGGCGCAAGGGAATCTGTGGTCAGTGTGAATCCGACTCTTGGTGAAAATAGTTTGGTCAGGTGCGCAAGCAAGGGGAGGCGGTAACGTTTGGCTTTTTCCAGGGCCCCGAGTGATGCGAAAGTTTCCTTGCGCTGAGTGTCGAGCGAAACCAAAGTGATGCGCTTGCTGGCGCGCGGCTGCGTTTCAATCACGCAGCTGGCGTACCGTGTGACGGCGCAATTCACGGTGACGGCGCCTTCGTGGAATAAATAGAGCGGCCAGATGTCTAGAGTTGCTCCGGCGAGATCAATCCGCGTGGGGGCTCGCGCTTCGATTCTCATAGGTCGGAATATTTTCTCTCAGTAATCAGCCGAACGCCTCGTCAAAAGTAAGTGGCGCGGCGGCTTTGATACTACGCGGGCGATGCGATGGCAGGCGCGTCGGGCTGCGCGGGGAGTTGCTTGTAAAAATGAAGGTAGGCGAATCCGGCGGTCGCGTCATAAATGGCGTGAACAGCCATGGCCACATAAAGCGAGCCAGTGTATCGCACCAGACCGTGGAAGATTACCGACATAACGAAGATGATCACTACACTCTTCATACCTTGGATCGAGTGGCCCAACGCGAACGCAAGCGCGCAAAGGAAAACGGCCGCCCACCAATTGTCCAGCCAAAACCACAGGATTTGCAGCAGAACGCCACGATAGACGACCTCCTCAATCACGCCGGCTGAAATGCTGATAACAATCCACATGGGCATTTCGCCCGACGAGGTTGGCATGCGGCGGTAAGTCCGCTCGCGCTTGCGTACGGAATTGATTTTCCATTGTGGATACATAAATGCCAGGAGAACGATGAGAATGACAAAACCTGCGGCGACATGTTTCCAGGTGACGGCGGGGCGCGGGAAAATGTATTGGCCGATGCCTATGGTCCGCCAGGTGAAATATGCCAAGAGGAGCATGAAGGCGTGCATGAGCAGAGTCTGCCTATGAAAAGCAGATTTCTGAGGGAATCGCGCACCGGCCTTTAATTTGAAATATCCGCGGACGCAAAGCGCCGGCAAGAGTACGCCGATGAGAAAAACGAAATAAATGGAGGCAATCATGATTTCTTCGTCCGGCGAATCGGCGAGAGTATATGCGCCATCGCTTGCGGGAACAACCAGAGTATTTGGAATTGCCGATGTGGAATCCTAGCCAGTTGGCGGCCCTTTACTTGCCCCGGGACTGTGACTAGTGTGAAGCGTGAAAGATGAAGGCACGCATTTAATCGCGAGATGAGATGACCAATCATCAATTGGCTGAGCATCTGAAAAGATTTCCGGTAGAACGGAAATTCCTGGTTGGATTTGAGGGGACAACGCTTCCGCCGGAATTGCGCGAGTGGTTGAAAAAGGGGCTGGGGGGAGTGGCGATTTATCCGCGCAATTTCGCAGGGTCAAAAAGTTTGGCGGCGCTGACCGGAGAAATTCACGCGGCGGCAGGGCGACACGTCTTGATCGGCATTGACCAGGAAGGTGGCACGCGATTCTCATTGCCGGAGCCGTTCACTCAGTGGCCTTCTCCTGCGGAACTCGGAAAACTGGGTGACGCTGAAGTTGTTCGCGAAATAGCGCGAGCGATCGGACGCGAACTTTCCGCTGTCGGATGCAACCTGGATTTTGCGCCGATGCTCGATTTGCATTTGAACTCTGCCAGCCCTGTTACGCAAGTTCGGAGTTTTGGCGCTCATCCTGAACTTGTGGGCCGTCTGGGCGCGGCATTTCTTTACGGGCTTGGCGATGCGGGAGTGCTCGGCTGCGCAAAACATTTCCCGGGGCATGGCGATGCCCAAGTGGATCCACATAAGGACTTGCCCGTGTTCCATGGCACTGCGGAGCGGCTGGCGAAAGTTGACATGATTCCGTTCGATGCGGCGATTGCCATGGGCGCTCCAACGATCATGACGGCGCACATCCTGCTTCCGAAGATTGATGCCGATCAGCCCGCTTCCCTGTCGCGCGGAGTCCTGACCGGCATCCTTCGAGAGCGAATGGGATTTCGCGGATTGATCCTCGCGGATGATCTGGCAATGGGAGCGATTGCGAAGCGTTACGCGGTTGGCGATGCTGCAGTCGCAACCTTTGCAGCGGGAGCTGATATCGCGATGTTGTGCCACGACATTTCGCAGGTGGAACCGGCGATGGCGGCGACAGTCCACGCATTGAATAGTGGAGCACTTTCGCGCGAGGAGTGGGAAGTGTCAGGTGAGAGGATCGAGAAAACCATCTCTGCGATTGATCCTGCAAGCTCATCGCTTGATGAGATTGGCTGCGCCGGACACCGCGCGCTTGCAGCTAGAGTCCGCGCTCGATTAGGAAACTGACAGGGCCGGAATTCCGCCTACTTCCCTGCCACAATCTGCCTGTTCACGTTCATCAATCTGTCCACATCGCGCTGAACATTTTCCGGCGCGTAGATGGGAGACGAGCAAGTCCGCGCGGTGCAGACGAAGAGGGCTGCTTTGGCTAACTGAGGATACTGTACGTCGGGATTGGGGAGCTTGCCTTCGCGAGCGTCCCACCATTCGAGGCGCTTGTGAGTTGAGGGATAGCGCAGCGCAGCCTGGAAGAGAGCGCGGGCCGTGGGATCATCTTTTTGTCCGACAACAGTGAGGTGGAGCGGCGGATGGGTGATGTCTCGGTCGGCGAGGAGGACGCTGGCGACAGGAATGTTCTCAGCAATGTCCGTTGCGCTGAGGTAACGCATCGCGGTGTCTGCCGTTCTTCGATAGGTGGAGTTGCCGGTGTAGTGAAAAAGGAGGCTGGCCACTCGGACCATGGAGACATTCTCATCGCGCTGTTGGTGCGGCACGTAGGCCTGGTCCGTGGGAATCATTGTGGTCAGGAAACCTGCGCCGTTCGCATCGCCAAAGTTTTCGGTGATGAAGCGCAGGCCTGATTCCGTGCGCTTGAGCCAATTGCGATCCCCGGTCGCGCCATAAAGCGCGAGGAAGGCGCGGGACATCGCCAGAGTGTCGCCAAGATAGGGGCCGGCGACGTCTATGTTGTCGTGGCGGAAGCCTCCGCCGGGGAGGCTGCGATTTTGGATGATCCATCTTGCGGCGCGTAAAGCCTCGTCCAAATATTTCTGTTCACCGGTAGCGTCGTAGAGCGCAATGATTCCGGTGATGGCCCATCCATTTTCACGCGCATAAATATGCTTATCCACACGGGGCAGGCCCAGCTTGCGGCGGGACGGATCGTCCAACTTGAAATAGCTTGCGCTGTGTTTGCCATCGATCAAATCGGCGTCCTGGCTGACGTAAAAAGCTCCGGTGGGACTCTGAAGAAATGTGGTCAGGAATTTGTGGATGCTCTCCGCGGCGTTAAGGTCGGCAGGATCGTGCCACTGAGCGTAGGCCAGAGAATAGATGCGCAGGTCTTCAGATTGGTGCGACATTATTTTTTCAAAATGAGGCTCAGTCCAGACTCCGCCCACAGAATATTGATAGACGCCGCCCCAGGCCGGGTCGAGAAGATTTAATTCCGCGGTGAGAGTCTGGCGAACCATTTTCGCGGCCTGCTCATTGCCGTCGGCGGCCAGCTCCATCGCGTATTCGACGGAATCCCAATCCAGAAATTTCTGGTTATCCCCCCAGCCGCCCTGCTTGGAATCGTAACCAGCGAAATAATACTTGGTGAGCTTGGCGCGAAGTGACGTAGGAAGGAGTGGATTCACGGGGAATTTTATGGGGACTTCCGGCTCGACGGAGGGGCCCGGAGTAGGGTCATCAATGACTGCTTGCAGGATGCTGGCGAATTGTCCGGGAGGCAGGTAGCCGCGGCGCTTGATGATTTCATGGGCGTCGCCATCGAACACGACTGTGGCGGGCCAGCCATAATCTTCGTAGCGATTGGAGAGATCAGGGCGCGAATCCTGGTCCACGCGAACGGTTAAATATTTTGCGCGCAGCAGCGTGACAACCTTGGGATCTTTGTAGGTGGTTTCTGCCATGACGTGGCACCAGTGGCACCAGACGGCTTCAAGGTCGAGGAGGACGAATTTATTCTCTTGCTTGGCCTGGGTGAAGACGGACTCGGACCAGCCAATCCAGTCGAGCTTGGGCGCTTCCGGGCTGCGCGTGGATTGGGCGAAAGAAGGTGCTGATGCGAAGAGTATCAGGAGAAAAAAAATATAAGTGCGTTTCAAGGACTCCTCCTGCTTTGGGTACGCAGGGAGCGCAATTTCGGATTTGTTCCATAGCGGAAGAAACGGGCGGCGCAGACCCTCCCCTACCAAAACGTGCGCATCGAGGCTAAGAGGCGGCGCGGGCTTTCAGCCTCTCCGCCGGAGTAGGCTCGGCTTCGGCCTGCTTCGATTTCTCGTGGGCGAGAGTCGCGTCGAAGCAGCGCCTGCAGCGCGCTTCATACATGCCGCCTGCGCCGACGACGATCAAATCTTCGCTGGCCACTAACCGCTGCGTGTGGACGGCTGGATTTCCGCATCGCATGCAAATCGCGAGTAGCTTTGTAATTTCTTCTGCAATTGCCAAAAGTGTTGGCATGGGCACAAATGGGCGGCCCAGATAATCAGTGTCGAGTCCGGCGATGATGACGCGCTTGCCCATGTTGGCCAGGCGTGTGGCTTCAGCCACCAGCGGCTCGCCCAGGAATTGGGCCTCGTCAATGCCGATAACTTCCGTGCGCGGATCGATTTTTTCGATGATTTCGGAAGCCTTCGAGACATTGTTGGAGCGAATGCCCAACCCGGAATGAGACACGATTTCGGTGGCGGAATAGCGCTCATCGATCGCGGGCTTGAAAATTTGCACACGCTGGCGCGCAATTTCGGCGCGGCGCAGGCGGCGGATCAACTCCTCGCTCTTCCCAGAAAACATCGGGCCAACGATCACTTCGATCCAGCCCATATTGTGCTTGACGATGTCCACGCAAATGCCTCCAGGGCGTAAGTTAGCACAGGAAGTTGTGGAAAAGCAGACAGAGGAAGAACTGAAGTGAAACGAACCAGTGCAGGAAGCCCTTGATCCCACGCCAGAATTCGGCGGGGGAGACGTGAGCTAGAATCAAAACCCAAGATCGAGTGGTTGAAATTCAGCACCCTTGGTGAAATGCAGCCAACCAGCTTCGGCACTCACCCAACATAGAATGGTTACCCGTGCATATCTCAATGATTACAAAGGAATTATTCTAATATCCCCTTGGATTGAAGTTTGGCACGGGCATTGCATCTATTAGGGTGAACGTCAGCCTGACCGTCACCCAGCACGGGTGAGCTGACGAGGAGGCACTACAATGCGATATCTTAAATATGCGGCTTTGCTCGGTCTTTTGCTTATGATTCCCGCGGGCAACACCCAGGCACAGGTCAGGTTCGGAATCGGAATAGGCGTTGGGCCGGGCTACGGCCCTTATGGCCCACCGCCTGCGTGCTCCTACGGATACTATGACTATTACCCCTATGCGTGTGCGCCTTATGGATACTACGGCCCGGATTATTTCTACAATGGGCTTTTCATCGGCGTGGGTCCGTGGTTCCGCCCCGGATGGTATGGCGGCCGGTTCTACGGACGCGGTTGGGATCGGGATGGTCGGTTCCGCGGAGGATTCCGTGGCAACAGCGGATTCCGTGGCAACGGCACAGTCCAAGGCGGAGGGTTCCGCGGCAACGGCGCGGTCCAAGGCGGAGGGTTCCGCGGTAACGGCGCGGTCCGCGGCAACGGCGGGTCCCAAGGCGGGGGTTTCCGCGGTGGCAATAGTGGATTCCGTGGCGGAGCCAGTGGAGGATTCCACGGCGGTGGCGGTGGATCCCATGGCGGTGGCGGTCATGGTGGCGGCCACAGGTAATTAGAAGTTTCTTTCGTCTGAGAGAGACGGCCCCGGTTGAATCTGCCGGGGCCGTTTTTTATTGGGAAAGGAAAAACGCCGGCAGGATGCTGGGGCTAAAAAACCACCTTCCTCATCGGAGTTGAGAGGACGGCGGATGGTCGTAGAGCGCGGCGTTGAAGAACGGGGCGAAGGCACTGATTACCGCCACGCGGAAGGCATCCTGCCGCGTGATAAGGTTGCGCGTAAGGACTCCCCACGCGCCTTGCGCGTCGCGGATGCCACGGCCGCCCGCGTAGCCGTCAATTGCGACAGAAAGCTCTACGCCTCGGTCGAGCACTTCCGCAGCAAGCGGCTCCGGCAACAGAACGCCGCCGGACCTGCCGTACGAACCCGTCCCCGATCCATCCGTCACGTATGCCCAGCTTTCCAAAAACACAAGGCGGCGGCCATTTTCCTGAACAACATCCAAGCCGCCTTCAAGGCCAACGAAATAACGCCATGGTTCGCCGCCCTCGTGGCTTTGTCCTTCGCGCCGGGCCTGCTGAACGAGCGCTTCTGCGCGTGCGCGCGCCCCGGCCATTAGTTCAGCGCGCGAAATGGGAGTGTGACCTACTCCGCTGGCTACATCGACTCCAACCACATCGTATTGCGCGTTGGAATCGAGCCAGGGGCCAAAGATGGTCAGCGCTTCCCAGACCGCGTTGAGCTTCGGCCGGCGCGTGCTGCCCACGGCAATGATGGTTTTCTGCATTTGCGGAGGGAACTATTCCTTCCAGAGCTGCGTTTGCCGTTGCGTGTTGTAACGTTGAAGCAGAAAAGTTTTCAGAGTTTCCACGGAATCGAAAATCTGATCCGCGCAGCCCAGCATCCACCCGCTGATTTGTTCGGGTTTAAGCGTCGTGACCATATAAACGGGGATGCTCTTCCGATAGGCGAAAGTAAGCTCAGCGGGTGTGCCACCGCTCGTGACCCCGGCGGCGGCAGAATCACCCAAGTGGCAGATGACGTAATCAGCCCTGTTTTCGATCAGGTCCAGATCGAAATGAATGATTTTCCGCAGCACTCGCCGGAAACGCTCCACGTCGGTGGTCTTCCATTCGCGAAAATTGGCGGCTTCTTCCTCGGTCAAGCTCTTGCGCTCGTCCTCGGCGGGGTCGTAAACGCGGTGCCCGAGCTGCTGGGTCAGGAAGGGTGTGAGCTTGCGGCGCCACATTTTTCCTCCATCGGAGGCAAATTCGATGGGGCCACAAAGATAGGCAAGCATGACCGGCTCCTTCAACAGGTGATCGGGACGCCCGGACTCCTGCAGAGGGATGAAACATACACGAAGAGCGCGCGAAACGGAATGGGGAAGAAAACTGGAGCGGCCGACGGGAATCGAACCCGTGCTTGAACCTTGGCAAGGTCCCGTACTACCTCTATACGACGGCCGCGTTGACAAAACTTTACCACGCCAAATGCAGGCGGACAAGACTCCGCCAAAGCAAAGGGTGCCGGTCAAGTTCGAAGTTTTCGGAATTAAAAAACACTACTGCACGCGTGCAGGCAGAATAAGGGGGACGGCCTAACTGAGCTGCGTAACACGCGCGGACTTGACTACCGGGGACTTCTTTTGGCGTTCCGCAAATCGGGTGGCCTTCCCGCGATCGGTGTACACCCGGCCAAACCTCTCGCCATCAGCATAAAAAACGGTGACCAGCCAATGACGGTGCCTGCGGCGCTTATCCGTTCCGAACTTCGTCAGCTTTCTTTCCACTTTCACTTTTTTTGTTTTTTTCATGTTTTTTCTGGGGCGCACAAGCGTCTCCGTAGCCTGTCACTATGACAACAGCCGTGCTTCGGTGCAAGGATTTTCTCAAAATAAAGGGGACAATACCTTGTGAATTAAATTCCGCGGATAAACATAACAGCATGGTTAACAGCTGAAGGGGGGCGAAGATGAAGGACGCCCGATTCATTGGCGCGAAGCGTGAATGTAACGTTGAAATCATCCGACGCATTGTTCTGCGGAACTAAGATAACGGGATGACTTTGCAGTCCGATGCTCCTTGTTTGTTGCCCATAGGATTCAAATCCCCCGTGCCGCTCAAGTTATTCGGGAATCCCCAGTTTCATAATTTTAGTTGCGTGCTAGGTGGAGGGAAATTGCCCCCAAGTACAGTTCTGGGCTCGCGGGAAAGTACGGTGCAAGCCTCCGACGTGCTTGAAACAGGGGCCAAAAATTTCATCTTAATTTAGAGACACTTTCCCGCTCGTGGCGTCTAATCCATTGACAGTAAGAATGGCAATAGAGCCGGCCAGCAGATGGGTTGGCAGGAAGCAAATACAAGCCAATTTGGCGGGAATTTATGGAACTTTCACGGAACCTTTCGCAGGGGGACACGTATCAAATGGTAGGTATAGGCAGACGGCCCAAAGGAGAAGTCGTCATGGTATTACAGCTAGAACAGGCACCAAAGATGGAGTCTCTGCACAACTATCCCGCTGGGACGCTTGAGAGGCTGGCGCAGTTGCTGGCCATGGGCGCACCGGCTCGACCTGACCCGAAACGCGACTGCTTCTTTGAAGTCGAAAGCGACTCCGAGGTCTTCTACCTTCACGTCTCACCCCTCAGCGGCCGCGTGCTGCTGATCGGGACTTGGCCCAAATTTGCTTCGCCTAATGGCAGCCCAGTAACTGTCCAGCGGGTCGCATAAGAAATCAGACCCCCGTTACGAAATCTCACTTCACAACGCAACCTACCAAATCAAAATGAATTCATGAAGTTGAGCGCGGCGGACAAATACAAGTGTGCCCCACTTTGAGAGAGTCCGCCGCGCGACGGTGAAATTGACCGGGGAATTATTCGTAGCGCACGGCGACTAGGGGGTCCACGCGGGTGGCACGCAGCGCGGGCATCAGGCACGCCGCCGTGGCAACAATCGCCATGAGAATGCTGACTGCGGCCAATGTCACCGGATCGGTGGGGGTTACGCCATAAAGCAGCGACTTAACCACGTAGGTCAGCGCAAAAGTGGCTGCAATGCCCACGGTGATGCCAGCCACAGCGAGCGCAAAACCCTGGCGCAGGACCATCCATAGGATGTCGTTGCGGCCAGCGCCCAAGGCCATGCGAATGCCGATTTCACTGGTGCGCTGCGACACAAGAAAAGAGATCACTCCATAGATTCCCGCCGAAGCCAATAAAAGAGACAGTCCGGCGAAAACTCCCAGCAAGAATGTTTCGTAGTTCGTGTCGGTCATCGAATCGGTAATGATTTCCGGAATGGTGGAAATGCCGAAGACGGCCAGGCTGCTGTCCAGGGATTTCACTTTGCTTTGCAAAACTCCAGCGAGCTCCCGCGGCCGTCCGGAGCTTTGAAGAACTACATGCATCGGACTCAAGTTTGGACCCAGTTCCCATGGTAATCCAAAATATGCTTGTGCCATCGCTTCCTGTCGCAGGTTGAATACCTTAATATTCCCGACGATTCCGACGACGCGAACAGGAATTCCATTCATCGCAAACTGTTTCCCAATGGGATCCTGTTGCGGCCAGAATCTTGCAGCCATCGCCTGGCTTATGTCGGCGTCCAGTACAAAATCCACGTCAGATGGCTTGAATTTCCCGGACATGAAAAGCGGAAGTAATTTTCGATAAGCGTTCGCGGTGTTTTCCAAATCAGCAGCAGTAAGCCCGCGCCCAGCGACGAGAGGAATCCCCATCACTCTGAAATAGTCGGGCGTGATGGCGGTGATTTCAACAAGCTGATTCTGCACACTTTCATCGCTCTTGCCTGGGATCGTAATGAAACTGTTGTTGCCCCCCTGAAGGGGCAGCTCGCTGGAAATTGCAGCACCCTTCACGCCGGGCGCCGCGGCAAGTTCCTGCACCAAACGGTAAAAGAACGATTCTTGCTGGTCCGCCGTCGCATATCTGCCGGGTGGCAGCAATACCGAGGCTGTCAGGATGTTGCCGCTGCGCACTCCAATGTTCACTTGATGTAGGTTGGAGAAGGTGCGAATCAGTAATCCCGCGCCGGTGAGTAATGATAGTGCGAGCGCAATTTCAACCACCACAAGCACGTTGCGAACCACGCGCCCGCCCATGTTTGAAGTGAGGGCCATCTTGCCGCCTGATTTTAGTTCCTCGTAAACTTTCACCTGGGAGGATTGAATCGCAGGGATCAATCCGAACAGAATCCCCACCAAGATGCTCACACCTAGAGTGAACAGCAAGATACTCAGGTTCACGGCTATGGGATTAGCCTGGGGGACGGGGATACTTTGGAGAGAGCTGAGCCAGTCAACACAAAGATAGGCAAGCCAGACACCCGGGATGGCCCCGAAAACGGAAAGCAGCACGCTTTCGGTGAGAAGCTGGCGGACCAAGCTCCAACGTGATGCTCCCATTGCTGCACGGACGGCGATCTCACGGCGGCGCCCTGTGGCGCGCGCCAGCAAGAGGTTGGCGACGTTTACGGAGGCGATGAGAAGCACCAGCGTGACCGCACCAAACATGATCCAGATCTGCGTCTCGGATCCGTTGACGATTTGTTCTTTCAGCGGGACGACCAGAGCGCTGACTTTGGTGTTGTCATTGGGGAATTGTTTCTCGATCCTGCCGGCGATAGCGCGCAAATCCGTTCCAGCCTGAGCGATGGTCGTTCCGTTTTTGATCCGTCCAATCGCGCGCAAGTGATGCTGCCCGCGCGGGCCGAGCGCATTTGGAGTTGCATCAATCGGAATCCACATGTCGGCGGCGCCCGGGGTCCGGTACCAACCCGGCATGATTCCGATGACGGTGTACGGGTCGCCATTGAGTTCGACAGATTTGTTCAGTGCGTCGCCCTGACCGCCAAAGTGTGTTTGCCAGAATGCATTGCTCAAAATGACGACATGGTTGTGGCCAGGCTGATCTTCACCCTGGATGAATGAGCGCCCCAGTATCGGCTGAAGGCCAAGTACGGAAAAAAAGTTCGCTTGGGTTTGGACAGCGGAAACCCGCTCCGGTTCTCCCGCGCCGCTGGCATTGAAGCTTTGCTGGTAAGTGTATGCTGCCATGTCCTCAAAGGATTGATTTTGCGCGCGCCAATCAAGGTAATCCGCTCCGGTCAACGGGAATTGCCCTTCCACGCTTTCTGTCTCCCAGAGTTGGAGAAGTTGGTCAGGCGCTCGGAAAGGAAGTGGGCGGAGCAATGCCGCGTCCACCACGCTAAAAATGGCCGTATTTGCGCCAATACCAAGCGCCAGCATGGCAATCGCTATGGCCGTAAATCCCGCGTTGCGCTGCATCATCCGCATGCCGTATCGAATATCGTTCCAGAAAGTGAACATATCCCCTCGCTTGTAAGATATACGCTATCAAATCGTATACCGTTACGGCCCGTAATCTCGTCAGTAGATTGGACGGTAGAGACTTGCAGTGGTCAGGCCGCAATTCAGAGATTTGAGCTGGTCGAAAAGGTGGGGAGAAGGGATTCCGTCAAAACCAAGTCTGGGCTTTATACTTGCGGTATTGGTCGCCGAAAGCCTGTTCCAGGACACTCTCCTCCTTGAAAATTCGCAAGAACTGGGTCGAATAAACTACAGCGAACCAAATGGCGGGGATCCAATACCCAAACGCCAGAAAAAGCCCTAAATACCCGGCCCCCACAAAGAAATAAATGGGGTGCCGAATTTTGGAATAGATCCCGGTGGTAACCAGCTGCCGGGCCTGAGCGGTTACGGTGAAAGACGCTCCCAGTTGCTGGCGAGCCACCATCCACAGAGCAAAACACAAGGCCCCAATCCCCATTCCGATCAGGTAGCGGTAACCCCAATTCCATCGTGTAAGCAGGTAAACCGCAAATGCCAGATAAACCCCTGCATCAAGAAGCTTCACAATTCTCAAGAATTCTCTCCACTTATCAAGTTGCAACTCCAAAACGAAACGGCCGCTCGGCAGGCACAGAGCGGCCGTCCTCGAAATGTCCGCTTTCAAGAATTAAGCCTTCGCAGCGGCTTCTTTGGCTTCCTTATCGTCGCGGCTGTGGCCGTAAATGGATGGCACCTTCGCTCCCATGGGGCGCAGGTAGGTGGAAAGTTGTCCACGGTGATGGATCGAGTGGTTGATCATGATTTGAAGAAACACGATGGCGGGTTGAGTACCAAACGGCGAATCCACAGGCTTCGCAGCTTGCTCGCCGGTCAGCGCCTTCAGTTTGGGAAGTTGGGCGGCAACTTGAGCGTCATACCACGCCAAAACATCCGCGGGCGATTTGATGTTTTCAGGTTTCTGGTTGAATGGGGGGAACGTGCCGGTGGTTACGGCAGTCGAGAAAAACGATTCCGCGGCCGGAATGTGCCAGCACAATTCCATGGCGGACATGGAGCGCTCGTCCGGCTTGTAGCCGCTCTTATCCGCAGGGACAGCGGCAAGAACCTTTCGGGTGAGGGCGACCTCATTCTCGTATGTGGGTATCATCATTTTCAAAACTATGTTCGCGTGTTCTGGTTGCATGACTGAAATTCCTCCTGTGGATGTCGGGACCTTCCCGTGAATTATAGACGACTTCCTGTTTCAAGATGAAAACATTGGAACAAACCAGATTTCATCGAGCGCGTTCGCTGCCCTATACTTTGTTCTAAGAATAGACAGGAGTTAAGGACTTCAATTCAGGCAGAAATGACTATTAAAGATTACCTCCCCAAGTCGATACTGAGTCTCAGAGATTACAACCGCCGGAAATTTGCTTCCGATTTGTTGGCGGGTATCACGGTGGGTTTGGTGGCCCTGCCGCTGGCGATGGCATTTGCCATTGCCAGCGGAGTTTCGCCGCAGGCGGGGCTCTATTGCGGCATTGTCGCCGGGTTCACCATTTCGGCGCTCGGTGGGTCAAGCACGCAAATCGGCGGACCGACCGGTGCATTTGTGGTTGTTGTGTACGGAATCGTCGCGAGATACGGGCTCGACGGGCTGTTCATGGTCACGCTGCTGGCGGGCGTGATGCTCGTATTACTCGGGGTCACCGGGCTGGGCACTGCCGTCAAGTTCATTCCCCGCCCCGTGGTTGTGGGGTTCACGAACGGCATCGCTGTACTGATTGCCAGCACGCAAATCAAGGATTTCTTCGGAATCCAGCTCGACAAGGTCCCCGGAGATTTCTTTTCGCGGATGCGGGAAGTGCTCGGCAATTTCCGGTCGCTTTCTCCAACGGCAACTGGACTCGCCATGGTGGCGCTGCTGTTGATCATTCTCTGTTCGCGCTTTGTCAAAAAAGTTCCGGGATACATCGTCGCGCTTTTCGTCGGCACGGCACTGGTGATGATTTTCAAATTGCCTGTGGAAACGATCGGCAGCCGCTTTGGAGGAATTCCGTCCGGGCTGCCGGCAATCAAAGTTCCCCACTTCCACCTGGACTTGCTGCGGCCTCTGATTCCTCCAGCGATAACCGTTGCCATGCTCGGAGCGATTGAATCACTCATGTCCGCGGTTGTGTCCGACCGGATGAGCGGGGACAAGCACAATCCGAATGTGGAGTTAGTTGGGCAGGGAGTGGCCAACATACTTTCGCCGCTCTTTGGCGGGCTTCCGGCGACCGGCGCGATTGCCAGGACGGCTACAAACATTCGGTCCGGGGCAAAGACACCAGTCGCTGGAATGGTCCACGCGCTCACCCTCCTGGCCATCATCCTCTTCGCCGCTCCGCTGGCAAGTTTCATCCCGCTTTCCGTGCTGGCCGCTATTTTGCTGGTCGTCTCCTACAACATGGGTGAATGGCACGAAATCCCTGAACTGCTTAAACTTTCACGCTTGGAAATAGGAACGTGGCTGGCCACTTTTCTATTGACCGTGTTTGCGGATTTAACCGTTGCGGTGGAGGTTGGGATGATTCTTGCGGCGCTGATTTTCATCCGCAAGGTGACGGCAACTACTACGGTTGCTCAAGTCACGGAGGAATACTTGCGGGAAGGCCATGCGCACATCCTGCAGCACAAGGAGATTCCGCCCTATGTGACCATCTTCCGCATCCATGGCCCGTTTCTTTTCGGAGCCGCCGACAAGATTGATGAGATCACCTCACGGATATCCGAATTGACGCCCGTGGTCATACTTCGCCTCCGGAACATGACTGCGATTGACGCGACTGGATTGCAAGCCTTGGAAAAACTTGCCGATATCGTGCACGAGTCCGGGAGAGGGCTGATCCTGTGCGGCGCGAGAGAGCAACCCTCACGTTTGATGCATCAGGCTGAATTTGTGCATCACATTGGAGCGGAGAATTTTTGCTCGAGCATCGCCGAAGCACTGGAACGCGCCAAGGCGCTATATCCACTGGTTGCCCAGCAATCCGCACAGGCGGAGGGCTCTCCTGAACACATCCTTGCTTGAAGTGTCGGCGTCTAAGTAGACTATGGCTCCGCGAAAATGGGCGATCGTTGTTGCCCTGCTGGTTTTGTCTTGCCCCACGGGTCCGGCGCAATCCCGGCCTGCTATCTCCAACGCACAGAGTGAATTCCTAAACAAGTTGGTAGTGGCTGCAATTGAACGAACACATCACACTGTCCGCTACGATCCCGCATATGTTCGGATTCCCTACTCTGGCGGCGACGTGCCGGCGGAGACGGGAGTCTGCACCGACGAAATTGTTCGCGCTTATCGCGCTGTGGGCGTGGACCTGCAAAAACTTGTCCACGAGGATATGGCGCAGGATATTGCCGCCTACCCACACAAGGGACAATTGCATCCGGTTTTGGACACCAGCATTGATCACCGCCGCGTTCCAAACCTGATGGTGTTCTTCAGCCGCAAAGGAGAGATTTTGCCGAACACCACTCGCCTGCAGGACTACTCTCCTGGCGATCTGGTGACCTGGGATTTGGGCGGGAAAATAGATCACATTGGAATTGTTGTGGACGCCAAATCACCGCAATCTGGCCGGTACATGGTCGTCCACAACATTGGGCAGGGCCCCAAAATGGAAGATGTCCTGTTCAGTTGGAAAGTCACGGGGCATTACAGATACCTTGGACCGAATCGGTGATCCGCCACTAGACAAGATTGCAAAGGAGCCCGAAGAGGCGGGCTCTGCGAAACCTTCATTATCGCGATTGTGAATAGGTCAATTATCCGAACAGATTTCGCAGGACGAACCAAACGTTTGCGGGGCGCTCGGCCAGGCGGCGCATGTACCAGGGAAACCAGTAAGTGCCATATGAGATCAGCACGCTGACCTGAAATCCGTCGCGCGCCAATTGCTTTTGTGTGTCGCGCTGAATGCCGTAGAGCATTTGAAACTCGAATCGATTTGAGGCGACGGAGCGAGACTTCGCCAGCTCGATTGTGCGGACGATCATGGCCGCATCATGCGTGGCAATTGCGGGACGCGCGCCCGCGGCGAGAGCTTCGGGGCTGAAGAGAGTTTGGGTGATGGCGAAGAAAGCATCGTCCACATCGCGCTTCGCGGGATAAGCGATCGATGACGCCTCAGCGTAAGCGCCTTTTACCAAGCGAATCGCGGGGCCCAGCGGAAGGAGCGAGGCAAGATCCGCGGGTGTGCGCTTCAGGTAGGCTTGCAGGCAAACGCCTACGTTGGGATATGCGGCGCGGGCGCGGCGGAATAGCTCCAGCGTACGATCCGTGTAGGCGCTTGACTCCATATCAATCCAGATGATGCCGGATTTGTCGGACGCATCCAGAATGTGCGCGAGGTTGCGGTAACAATGCTCGGCATCGAGATCCAGTCCGAGTTGTGTGGGCTTCACGGATAGCGAGCCAGGCAATTTCGCGGCGCGCAGGGCTGCAAGCACACCCACATAGTGTTCTGCAACGGCTTCGGCCTCGGCCGATACCGTGATGTTTTCGCCGACTCGCGAGGGCATGGCGCTGATGCCCAGCGCCGCAAGTTCATTCGCCGCGGCCAATGCGTCTTCCGCCCGCTCGCCAGGAAGGAAACGCTTTGACGCGCGGCGCACGAATCTCCAACGCGGTGCATGATCGCGCAGCCAGCGGCTCTGCGCCGCGGAAATCAAAATGTTTCGGGCCACACCCAACACGGTCTCCAAGAAAGTCGGCAAGCGACGGCCTATAAACTACCAGAGGTTGAGGGAATGAGGGCAGTCCGTTGTAGGATATCGGCCATGCGAAAAACAAAACGGATTGTCCTGCAGATAACAGTCGCGCTGCTCCCGGTGATAGCTTTGGCCGCGCAACAAACACAGGTTCCGGCCGCGGGTAATCGCGCGGACCAGGCTCCAGTCGCATACTTTACGCTCAAGCCGCTCGGGCACAACGTCTGGGCCGGGATCGCTATCCCAGGCAGTGGCGCGGGAAGCAACGCCGGGTTCATCATCGGGGAAAACGGAGTGCTGGTCGTTGATACTTACCAGAAAGTGGACGCCGCGCGCGCAATGCTTGCGGAAATTCGCAAGATGACTGCACTCCCCGTGAAGTACGTGGTGAACACGCACTACCACATCGATCATGTGACAGGAAACGGCGTATACGCGGAAGCAGGGGCCACGATCTTCGCTCACAAAAATGTCCGCGATTGGATCCACACGGAAAATTTAAAATTTTACGGAGCAAATATCACGCCGGCGCAGAAGGCCTCCGTCGAAGGACTGACAGCTCCGACGCAAGTTTATGACGGCAATGACGATCAAGTGCTGCAGATTGGCTCGCGACACGTGATTGCGCATTTTTTCCCGGGGCACACGGGCGGCGACACAGTCGTTTTTGATCCCGAGGCAAATGTGGTTTTCTGCGGCGATCTTTTCTGGCGGCACACCTTGCCGAATTTAATCGATGCGTCGACGCAGGCCTGGATTGATACGCTGGCCACGCTTACTCAGGCGCATCCCGCTGCGGCGTTTGTTTCAGGTCACGGCGATGTGGGCACGGCGGATGATGTGACGGCGTTCCGAGGATACCTGGTCGACTTGAGGCAATACGTCACCGAAGGACGCGCCGCGGGAAAAACGGGCGATGCTCTGGTGGAATACCTGCTGCCCAGGATGAAAGAAAACTACGGCGAATGGGGCGCGTTCAACAATTTCTCAAAGCGCAACATTCTGGATACGGACGCGGAATTCGCCGGTACGAAGAAAATTCCTCAGCCAGCTGCGGGGCATTAGAAGCAGCGTTTAGCCGCGCTCTGCTTCCCGGCGCATCGCGGCCCAAAGTTCAGCAACGTGCTTGCGCTCGGTCGTTTCTGCTCCAACAGAAACGCGCACCATCCAGTGGCCATCGAGCATCGCTGGCGTTAAATAAGCAACTCCCGAGTGATTGATGCGGTCGCACCACGCCAGCGTGTGATCGTCGAGCGCATCGCCCGCAATTCCCGTGGGTTCGTGGCGCACGCAAAGTGTTTGCAAGCGCACGGCATTGAGCACCCGCCAATTCAGCGTGCCGGCAATCTCATCCGCGAGCCACTTGGCGTTGGCAATGTCCCGGCGAAGACGCGCTTGCAGTGCCGCTACTCCCTGCTCACGAATTTGGCACCAGAGCTTGAGCGCGCGAAAGCGCCGCCCTAGCGGAATTCCCCAATCGCGCAGATTCTTAACTTGCTCGTCCACGGCCGACCGCAAATAACTGGGATTGGTGGACATCACCCGCACCAAATGCAATGGGTCACGCACATAATAAATGGAGCAATCCATGGCCACCGCCAGCCATTTATGGGGATTGGCCACCAGCGAGTCGGCGGATTCAATTCCCTGCCACGGCGGGCGGAATTCCGGCAATATCATGGCCGAGCCAGCCATCGCCGAATCCACATGCAGCCAGAGATTGTGCTTGCGGGCCACCTCAGCGATGGCCCCAATTGGATCGAAGGCCGTGGTTGTCGTTGTGCCCGTGGTGGCAACTACAGCGCAAGGCTTCATACCCGCGGCGGTGTCGTTGCGAACCATTTCGGCAAGCATGGCGGGCCGCATCGCGTACTCCGTGTCGTGAGGGACCACGCGGACATTTTTGCGCCCGAAGCCCGCAAGCAGCGCCGCTTTTTCCACCGAACTGTGGCTGTGCGCGGAAACGTAGACGCTTAGTGGATGCGCTTCGGATTGGAGTCCGCCGCCGCTGAGGCCATAATCGGTGGTCCGTTCACGCGCGCAAATCAGCGCGATCAACGTGCTGGTTGAAGCTGTATCCTGAATCACTCCGCTCCACGCTTCGGAGAGTCCCAGCATCTGACGCACCCAGTCGGTCGTGACCTCCTCGACTTCCGTGAGGGCGGGGCTCGATTGCCAGGAAAGTCCCAGAACGCCGAGACCGGTGCTGAGATAATCCCCGAGCACGCTGGCAAGCGAACTGTTCGCGGGAAAATACCCGAAGAAGCGCGGATGTTGCCAGTGGGAAAGCCCCGGCAGGATGATTCGATCGAGGTCCTTGAAGATTTCCTCAAAGGATTCGGGCGCGTCGGGCGGCTTTGAAGGAAGTTGGGCACGGATTTCGCCGGGCTTGGTCTGCGCCATCACAGGCAGGTCGGCAATGCGGGCGCGATAGTCCGCGACCCAATCGATGAGCTGGTGGCCGTATTTCCGAAACTCTTCTGGAGTCATGGTCGAATCTTTGTCCCCCGGACGAGGCCAATGGTACAGTTTTCGTTTGCAGGGAACCAGTTTTTCAAGATGCCAGCTGAAATGAAAAGGATTCTAGAGGTGAGTTTATGAAATATAGAAAACTCGGGCGCACGGGATTTGACGTCAGCGAAATCGGCCACGGACTGTGGGGAATGAGCGGGTGGTCGGGATCCGAAGACGAAATGTCGCGCGAGGCGCTGCAGCTTTCTTCCAGCCTGGGCTGCAATTTTTTTGACACGGCGTGGGCCTACGGCGACGGAAAGAGCGATGCCCTGTTGGGCGAATTGTTGGCGCGAAATTTCGGCAAACGGCAGAAGGCCGCTGCGGGATTTTCGTCCCACCTATATGCCGCGTCAAAAATTCCGCCGATGAACCGAAAGTGGCCCGCCTCTCCACAAGATAGCTATGCTTACGTTTTTCCGGGTAAACATGTCTTCAAACACGTGGAGCTGATTCGCGACAAGTTGGGCGTGGATTCGATTGACCTGCTGCAATTTCATGTTTGGGATGATAGATGGGCGAAGGAGCCGGACTTCAGAAAGACAGTGGAAAAACTGAAAGGCGAGGGGTTGATCCGCGCATTTGGATTGAGCCTGAACCGCTGGGAACCGGAGAACGGAATCGCTGCATTGCGCACCGGTTTGGTGGATGCGGTGCAGGTGATTTACAACATTTTCGATCAATCGCCGGAAGATAAACTCTTCCCGGTTTGCAAGGAGCTGAATATTGGAGTGATCGCACGCGTTCCGCTGGATGAAGGCAGCCTGGGGGGAAAGATGAAAGCCACGGACACATTCCCTCCCAATGATTTTCGCGCTCGATATTTCGGACCGGAAAATCTCCGCGACACACTGGAGCGCGTGGAAAGTTTGAAGGCGATACTGCCGGCGAATATGAGCGTGGCGGAAATGGCCATCCGGTTCATCCTGTCGAATCCGGTCGTGAGCACCACCATCATTGGAATGAGGAAACCGGACCACGTGCGGCAGAATTTGGCGTTGGGCGATGCCGGGCCTCTCGATGCGGGTCTTCTGAGTGAATTAAAAAAGCACAGATGGGATCGTAAGCCCCATCCCTGGTCGGCCTGAGCGCGTTCAACCACGCGTGTTCATTTTGAAATTTTTAAGTATACGGGTGCTTCGAGAAACTTGCCGAGTCTGGCCGCTTCCTCTTCCAATTGTGCCCGTAGTGGTTTGGACAATTTCTCAAACAATTCGACATCCACAGTGATGCCCGATGAACTCCGCAATGTCTCCCAAATCCCGGCCACCCGGCCATTCAGCAAGACAACCGGTGTGATCCATCCCGCCTGGCGATATATTTTCTTATAGTGCTCGTCTACGACCAGATGTTTCTTGCTGGCATGCGCCAGCAGGTAAGGATCGAAGCTGGGCAATAATCGCAGGATCGAATCGCTGGATTCTGCCTCCGTAACACGCTTGACCTGGCTGGCCTGCAACCACGCGGGCTGGCCGCCAACCGATACCTCTGCCAGTTCGTCCGCCATCGAATCCCACACTGGCTTCAACTCCTTCATAGTGATTCCAGACCACTTGGAAAAATCCCGCGGTGTCGCGGGTCCGTAAGCACTCAAGTAACGATCGATCAGAATCCGCTGCGCTTTCTGGACATCCATTGCTGTTTGCTTGGGCAGCCAGTGATCGGAACGGACGTACGTGGTTTCCCTGCCGCGGTCCGGGCCGTAGCAGATTCTTCCTTCGATGATCGGCCATCGAAGCGGGCTCCAAATCTTTGCCATCCACGCCTTCACACTCTTGCTGGCTTTCGGCCAAATCAGCTTTTCCAACTCCCCTTTCGTCAGGGGGCCGTCGCCAAGTGCATCGACGATGCTTTCGCTTAAAGCGTCGCGTTCGGACGGGGTGATGCGACACTTTGACATGATCCGCCAGACCGCGGCGAGCCTGCTGCTCTTCAACGCCGTTATGTAGAGCGGGAATTCAACGGATGGGATGAGGTGCAACGTCTGGCGCATGAGCGACGTTTTCACCAGCGTGCGGTCCTGGTTAAGCGCCTTGCGGATTTCCGCGCGCGTGATGCTGTGATTCCTGGCCCACAATTGCAACTCGGCTGCCGACATCACTTGCGCCTGAATTCCACAGATTCGGGAACTAATGAGCGGTGCACCTCCCGAGGAACTTCCAATCAAATGATGCGCAGCCATTCGGAATGCCGCGACCTGGGAAAACGTGAGCTTAACCGAAGATTGCTTCTTGGCTGGCATATCAGTGGTTGCTCGACACCGGTTCTATCGTTCAGCCGCCATTCTGCCGTGCTCTCAATGCAAGAGCAAGAATCGCGCTGATGCACAGCATACTCGCCAATATAAATGTGCCCGCAAAGAAGCTGCTGGTGCGCTGCTTCACAAGTCCGCCAACGAAGGGGCCGAAGAATCCTCCGCAGTTGCCAAGGGAATTAATAAATGCGATTCCAGCCGCTGCCATGGAACCGGAAAGGAATCCGCCGGGCATGGCCCAAAAAGGGCCGAACGCGGAATAAATCCCCGCGACAGCAATGCTGAGAAATACTGTCGAGAGCAGGACGGAATGCGATGGAATGGTCAAAAGCAGTCCGGCGGCTCCAGCGAAAGCGGATCCTGCAAAGTACAAATGAGGTCTGCCTGCCCTATCTGAGCGAGTGCCTACAATCATCATCGCAATAAATGCCGAAAGGAATGGAATGGTGGAGATAACCCCCACCATCCAATCGGAGTATCCGGAAAAGCTTTTCACCATTTCGGGCAACCAAAGACCAACCCCCAATGAAGCCCAGAGAAGAGTGAAGTATGCTCCGCAGAGGAGCCAGGTCTCGGAGCGCAAGATTATGTGAGCAAGGAATGATCCGCGTTGACTTGATGTGGGGACGCTTTCTCTCTGAATCGCCGCGGCCAGGCAATCCCTTTCCTCATGGTTCAACCACGCAGCGTGCTTTGGCGAATCCGTCAAAAGGAACCAGACGACTACTCCGAGAATTATCGCCGGTGCTCCTTCAACCAGAAACAGCCATTGCCAACCTTGCATTCCGCCCCTTCCGTGAAGCGAAAGCAAAGCCCCGCTGATGGGAGCTCCGATCACTCCTGAAAGCGGCATGGCGGCCATGAATCCGGAGATGCTGCCCGCCCGCGCGGAACGGGGAAACCAGTAGGTGAGATAGAGAATGAGGCCGGGGAAAAATCCGGCTTCCGCCGCACCGAGCAGGAAACGGCACGCATAAAAGGTTCCCGGCGAGTGCACGAGCATCATCCCCGAAGAAACGATTCCCCAAGCGATCATAAGCAGAGAAACCCATCGCCGGGCGCCAACTCGCTCGAGGACAAGATTGCTGGGCACTTGAAATATTAGGTAGCCCGCGAAGAAAATTCCCGCGCCAAGTCCGTAAACTGAATCGGTGAAGCCCAACGCGGACTTCATTTGCAGGGCTGCAAAACTCACGTTCACCCGATCGAGGTAGGCGATGATGTAGAGTGTGAATAAGAACGGGAGAATTCGGCGTGAGATCTTGCTGAGTACGATGGATTCGGGCGTAGGGATGTTGGTCATTTCGTCGGCGGCAGGTTTAGGGCAACTGAATCCATCATAGGCGTGTGCACATCCGGACGCAGGAAAGACCCCCTCGATTATGGCGGATTATACTGCTCGGACCCGTGGATCGTGACCGGAAATCGTCATTTGGCCGAGGGAGACATTGTCCCGAACCCAAATTGGTTTGTGTTCAGTTTCCACCGAACAAACTAAGTAAAATCAGGAACTTGCGCGATTCACAGGCAGGAGACGCGCCAGAAGTCTAAAGATTTTCCTAGTATTTCCACTCTGTTTGTGGTACATTGTGTTTGCGTTTGTTGCTCTTGTAAGACCTTTAGATTTCATTCAAGGGGCTGCAAGTTCACACTTGCTGCCCTTTTTTTGTGGCTGGGGTAGTTCGAGAAGCACCAAATAGCTCAAACAAAAGAAAAGAGATACAAGTGAAAGAACAAGGAACAGTAAAGTGGTTCAATGCCAGCAAGGGCTTCGGATTCATCCAGCGCCAGTCCGGCGAGGACGTTTTCGTCCACTTCTCGGCTATCCAGTCGGAAGGCTACAAGTCGCTGAACGAAGGCCAAGCGGTTGAGTTTGAAGTGACCACGGGCCCCAAGGGCCTGCAGGCATCGAACGTCTCCAGCCTGTAAGAACCCGGGGCGGGCCCGCAACCCGCGGGCTCGCCCCTTTTTTCTGCCGGAAAGACATTTTGAACCGAGGAGGACCTTTGAAAGCTCTCCAAGAAGGCGCGTACATCAAGCACTTCCAGTATGGGTTGGGTGTGGTGACGGAATCGGACAACGAGCGGACTTCCATTGATTTTGATTTGCACGGGACGAAGAAGTTCGTCACTGGGCTGATGGTGGTGGAGCTCGCGGAAGGAACACCGCCCAAACGTTCCCGAGCCAAGCGAAAGAAGAAAGTGGTTGCCGCACCGGTTGCAGCCGTTGTGGTAGGAGCTGCAGCAGGCGCCAAGTGAGCAACGAAATCGTGATGCAATTCGGCGGCTTCAAGGCCACGGGTTTAGTGCGCGAATACACCTTTACCGTGCGGGAACAAGCGACTGAGCCGCGCGAGTTCACACTCAGCATCCCTAACGAGGCGTTTGATAGGCATCGCCTGCGATATCAGGATGCACCCGATCTGTGTTCGCTAAAGCTCAGACGCGAATTGGCGACCACCTCGAATCACCCGTCCAAATCACACTTTAATATTACCGATGCGGACTTGGAGGATTATCGAGGCGCGCATGCCCCCAAGGTGGCGCGAAATCCATTTTCCCGGAAAAACACGCCGGACCAGTAGGTGCGAATAGGGCTTTTCGTGTATGCTCCGAGATAACTGGCTTGCGGGCCGCGATCGAGTTTTAAGCGGCTGAGCGGCAAGCAAGGTCATCCAGCTTCGGGAGGTCTGCCCCGTTTGCCGGAGTCTAGGAGAGTAAGTTTATGAAGAACCTGTTTGTCGGGAACATGAGCTTTCAAACCACGGAAGCGGACATTCGCGCGGCGTTTGAGCCGTTCGGAAAAGTCACACGGGTTCACATTGTGATGGATCGGGAGACGGGCAAGGCCCGCGGTTTCGCATTCGTGGAAATGCCCAACGATGAAGAAGCGGCCAAGGCCATAGCCGGTCTCGATGGAAAAGATTTAGGCGGAAGAAACATCAAAGTGAATGAGGCTCGGCCGAAAGAGCGGAGCGGTCCCCCGGGCGGTAGCGGTGGTCGTGGTGGCGGGGGAGGACGAGGCGGAAGCGGTGGTGGCGGTGGACGCGGCGGGGGCGGCAACAGGTTCTCAAATGAAGATTACCGCGAAGCAGTGCGCCAGCCACGCGAACCGCGTTGGTAGGTTAATGGGGCGAGTCTGAGGCCCAGCCGCGAAACTGGGAGCGGCCCATCCTGAACCTAAGGAGATATCATGTCCAAGATCACATTCCAAAAACGCCAGAAAGAAATGAAACGTCAGGAAAAAGCGCGCATGAAGGCAGAGCGCCGCGCACAAAAGAAACTCGCCAGCCAAACCGAAGGCGGAGCCCAGCCGGAAACCGAAGCCGAGATTGAATTGATGACCGGGCCGGCCGAATTTGAACCTCAAGCCTGATTCCCGGGCCAACATACAATCCCATCATTTCATCAAACACAGCTGTCTCTCAGCAGACCCTAATTCAATTTCTTCAGATCAATTCCCGGGAGCGACCCGGCCTTCATTTGGATATATTACCTTAATATTACATACTTATTAGATATATAAAATAACTCAGACCTTTTAAATGTTGGCTGGAGAGGGCTCCAGAGCTCTCCTGCCGACCCCAAGTGCGCTGTAAGTCTTTTCATTGCATCACTTGCGGGACGCAATGAGAGATTGCCCGGATCCGTTCCTGCATTGGAACGGGCGAAAATAATCCTCCAGATTGTGCAATATTGAACAGTTTTGCTTTTCCGCTGCGCCTAATATGTCGCAACGAACGGCGAGGCTGGACGACAGGATTACAACCCAAGGGCCGGTATTCTCTCCTCCTCGCCGTTATAGAAATTCTTTTTAGCCTCTGCGATTTTAAGTACTTCCAGAAGATCCCTTGTTTCCTGGCACGCGGACAAGTGTTTTCCACGAAATTAATTCTCCACAGTCATTGCCGTCATTCATCTGTTCTCGCCGTGTTTCCAAAGTGGATTTGGCTCGCGAAAATCCGCTAAACTTCGATACCACCTTGCGTGTTTTTTCCATTAAACACTTGATCGGCGCCTTGCTCTGCGGCTTTGCGCTACGATGGTTTTTCATCGCTCACTTTCCGTTTTATTCGGGTGATACTTCGTATTATGAGGAACTCGCCCGCAATTGGCTCTATCACGGCGTATACGGATTCTGCATTCGAGGGCAACTTCTCTCCTCCGATATCCGCATGCCCGGGTATCCGGCATTTCTGGGATTTGTGTATGCAGCAGTGGGTAAAACGCGAACGGCAGTGATGGTCTCTCAGGCCGTCATTGACTTGTTTTCGTGTGTTTTGACAGGTCTGCTCGCCGCGCAGCTTGCGCCTGCCTCAAAGAAAAAAATAGTTGCCGCCGTAGCGCTCTGGATCGCTGCCTTGTGTCCCTTCATGGCCAATTATTCGGCTTCGGTGCTCACCGAAACTCTCGCGACATTTGTAACTGTCCTCGCACTCCTTGTTTTTGTGAATTTCCTGAACCACCGTCTCGCGGAATCTCCCCGGAAAATGTTTGATAATCGAGCATTGCTTCTTCTTGCCGGTTGGTTCTTCATCCTCGGCCTCATCGCTGCCGCTGGCACTTTGGTCCGGCCCGAAACACCACTTCTGTTGATGGCGGCAACGTTTGTTCTATGCATCCGTTGGCGCTTCCGATCTGATTGGTGGAAGCTGGCGCTGGCCGTTCTATGGCTGGCAGCGGGTTTGCTGGTGGGGTTGGAGGGGTGGGCGATAAGAAACACAAATAATATAGGACGCGTTGAGTTCCTGGCGCCGGAATATGCAGCTGCAAAAGGGGATTTTGTACCGGAGGGCTTTTTCGACTGGACTGGGACCTGGATGGTGCGTTTTGGCGATGCCTACCGCGTGTCCTGGAAGCTTTCCACGGCGCCCATCCTGATGGACGATATTCCACCCTCCGCATTCGATTCGAACGCCGAACGAGCCGAAGTGGCATCGCTCCTAAACCAATACAACTCGGGTTGTAACATGACGCCGCTTTTGGATTACCAGTTTGGGCGCCTGGCGCAGGAGCGAAGAGTGCGTCGGCCCTTGCGAACATACCTGTTTATTCCGTTCGAACGCGCGGTGATGATCTGGTTCACGCCACGAATTGAGCTGCTTCCTTACACCGGGCGTCTATGGCCTCCGGGGGATGTCTGGCATAACAATCCCACTGATTTCAGCGTTACGCTTGGCCTTGGCGCCCTGAATATCGCTCTTCTGGGCTTGGCATTGGCGGGAGCTTGGCGAGGCCGCGGGCATCCCGGAGTTTTCTTCCTGATAGCGTTTATTGTTATCCGAACGGCGTTCCTGACACAATTGCATACTGTTGAACCACGCTACGTGATCGAGTGCATGCCCGCGTTGTACGCCCTGGCAGCGCTGGCGCTCATTCGCCCATCCAAAGTCGCGCCTTCCGCCGATCTACCTGCTGGTGCGGGTCGTTTGTCGGCTACGAACCCATAAATCAATCTAAGCGGTTGCAGACGTCCGCGTGGGGCGAACGCGGAGATGCGGTATCCTTCCGGTGTGGGCGAGAGGGACCAATCAAACATTGAACGGAATGGCGTAGGGCTTTGCGCCGATTGCCGGCATGCTAGGCGAATCGATTCAGATCGTGGCTCGGCATTCTATTTGTGCGAGCTATCTCTTCACGACACCTCCTTCCCGAAATACCCACGGTTGCCGGTTATGGAATGCTCCGGATACGATCCGGTCACAGCCGGGACCTCGCCACCCTCCATTGAGAAATGATTGCTGTTGTGTGATATAGAAGCGGCGCGGCGGTATTCATGAGAAACAGATTACTAATCGCGGGAATCGCCCTTTACTTCGTTGCGGCCGCGTTCGCGTTAGCGAGCAGGTACGGACCGGGGATGGATCCACACGCCGGCGAAGCGATCCGCTGGCTGGCGGCGATTTCGCTAATTGGATACGCCTTCATGCGCCGGTCCCTGACGGCCTGGATCCTGGTTGGAATGGTCCTGGGGGCGGAAATCGGATACGACTTTCCACATTTCGCGGTCACCCTGCGCATCTTGAGTCAGATTTTCCTGCAGCTGATTCGCGTAATCATCGCACCCCTGCTTTTTTCAACATTGGTAAGTGGAATCGCGGGGCACGCCGACCTGAAAAAGGTCGGCCGCATGGGAATCAAGTCTCTAATTTATTTTGAGGTGGTTACAACGATTGCGCTGTTTATTGGGCTGGCAGCGATTAATCTGAATAAGGCGGGCGTGGGAGTGACGCTGCCCGCGGCCGCTCCGGCAGCCCAGGTGGCGGCGACTCGCCCAACCGCAACGGAAATTATCCTGCATATTTTCCCCGAGAACATCGCGAAATCCGTAGCCGAAAACCAGATCCTGCAAGTGGTCGTATTCAGCATGATCTTTGGAATCGCCCTGGCGATGGTGGAAGAAAAGAAGCGCAAGCCGATGATGGCCTTCACGGAAAGCCTGACGGAAGTGATGTTCAAATTTACGAACATCGTGATGCTGATGGCGCCGGCCGGCATCGCCGGCGCGATTGCCTACACCATAGCGACGACCGGATTTAGCGTCCTCTACAATCTCGGTCAACTGGTGGCGACTTTCTACGCCGCGCTCCTCCTGTTTGTGTTTGCGGTGCTACTGCCCTCAGGTTGGATTGCCCGCGTTCCGATGAAGCAATTCTCACGCGCGGTCACAGAACCTGCGACCATTGCGTTCAGCACCACCAGTTCGGAAGCGGCGCTGCCCCGGGCGATGGAATCGATGGAGGCATTCGGGGTGCCGCGGCCGGTGGTGGCGTTTGTCATCCCCCTGGGCTACAGCTTTAATCTGACGGGCTCCACGCTCTATTTGGCGCTGGCCTCTATATTTGTCGCGCAGGTGGCGGGTATGCACCTCACGATTGGCCAGCAATTGGTGATGATGCTCATGCTGATGCTTACCAGCAAGGGAGTGGCGGGAGTTTCTCGCGCTTCCATAATTATATTGCTGGGGGCGTCGGATCAGTTCGGACTGCCCAAAGAGCCGATCCTACTTTTGTTGGGTGTGGATCAATTCCTGGATATGGGCCGCACAGCAGTAAATGTAATTGGGAATTGTCTGGCCTCGGCGGTAGTGGCGCGATGGGAAGGCGAATTTCGGACGGAAAAACCTTCGCCTTCAGCGGTGGAAGCGATTGCGGAATAAGCAAGAACTGGAAAGTGGCGTTATGAAATCAGAATGGAAGACAGAACGGAATACGCCTCGCGCCCGGCGCGGTTTTGTGCCGGCGTTATTGGTTTGCTGCATCCTGTCTAGTCTCTCAGCAGGCCGCTCGACCATTGGCCAAGACGCCCAGCCGGATTGGGCCGCGGAAGGGCGCGCGTGGTGGGCGCATGTGCAATATCTGGCCTCTGATGAAATGCGAGGGCGCGAGACCGGAACTGATGATTACCGCAAAGCCGCCGATTACGTTTCCCAGAAGTTCGCGGAGGCCGGCCTGCAACCCGCGGGCACCAAGGGATTTCTGCAAGAGGTGGATTTTGACGTTCGCCAAATTGATGAGGCTCACTCCAGCCTGGCGCTCGTCCACGATGGAAAAACTGAAGAGTTGAAGTTGGGCGATGATGCCACTCTGCGCGTGTCCGGTGAACCGGCTGAATATGTCCGGGCGGGCGCGGTTTTTGTGGGGTACGGCTTTGCCGTGCCGGAAATGAATTACAACGATTTGGCGGGCCAGGATTTGCATGGAAAGATTGCTGTGTATCTTAGCGGCGGGCCCAGCGCGATTCCCGGCCCGCTGAAAGCGCACTACCAGTCCACGGGCGAGCGGTGGGCAGCTTTGCGCCGCGCCGGGGCGATTGGCGTGGCGATAATCGGCAACCCGAAGAATTCGGATATTCCGTGGGAACGAGCGGCGCTGGCGCGCACGCAGCCCTCCATGAGCCTGACGGATCCGAAGCTGGTGGAGACGCACGGGATGCAATTTGCCGCGTCTATCAACGCCGCGCTAGCCGATAAGTGGTTCGCCGGGACAGGCCATACCATCGCGGAGCTGCTGGCAGCGGCCGACGCGGATCGAGCGCTGCCCCACTTTCCATTGACTGTCACGGTGCAGGCGCGAATCGGCGTGATTCGCCGCAAAGTTTCGGCGCCAAATGTGATTGGAGTTTTGCCGGGCTCCGATCCGAAGCTAAAGGGTGAATATGTGGCGATCAGCGCGCATCTCGATCATCTAGGCGTGGGCATGCCGATTAACGGAGACAGCATTTACAACGGTGCGATGGACAATGCGTCCGGTGTGGCGTCGGTGATAGAAATTGCCGCACATTTCAGAAGAGACGGCATTCACCCGAAGCGCTCGATACTTTTTATCGCGCTAACCGCGGAGGAAAAGGGCGACCTGGGGTCGGAATATTTTGTGGCGCATCCGACCGTGGACCGCAAACAAATCGTGGCCGATATCAACATGGATATGTTCCTTCCGCTCTTCGCACTGCGTTATCTGGAAGTGCAAGGGCTGGACGAATCCACGCTGGGCGACGATATCCGCGCAGTATGCGAATCGCAGGGAGTGATCGTGCAAGCGGATAAGGAGCCCAACCGAAACCGGTTTATTCGCAGCGATCAATATAGTTTCGTGAAAGCGGGGATCCCAGCGCTGGCCTTCAAATTTGGATGGGTGAAGGGTACCCCCGAGGAAAAAACATTTCAGGAGTGGGTGCGTACGCGATATCACGCGCCTTCGGATGATCTGGACCAGCCCGTGGATGCCGCCGCGGCGGCGCAGTTCAATCACATTCTGGTGCTGCTGGCCACCCGTGTTGCCAATGCCGACGGGCGCCCAACGTGGAAGCCCGACAGTTTCTTCCGGCGTTTTGCGCAATAGGATTGAGAACCTCTCGCCAGTGAATGCGTGCTATTGGGCGATCAGCAGGCTTTGGGCGAAGGGCCACTCATAGTCCACCCACTGCCCATTGCAGTGGAAGCCCGCGCGATTGGCCATGCGGACCACTTCCACGCAATTGAATTTGTGGCAGCTTTCCGTCCAGATGGTTTCACCCTTCGCCAATGAAACGCTGCATTGCGCCACCGGAATTCTGACTGTCTGTGAAACGGTGGAGCGCAAATGCATTTCGATTCGGCGATGCTCGCCATCCCAAATCGCCTGATGGGCAAAGTTTGCCAGATCAAAATCAGCGGCGAGCTCCTTGTTGATGCGCGCCAGCATGTTCAGGTTGAATGCGGCAGTTACGCCCGCGGGATCATCATAGGCAAGCAATAAATCCCGGATGGATTTCTCCAAGTCCGTGGCGAGCAGCAAGGCGTCACCCGGCCGCAAGACTTCCCGAATTTGACGGAGAAAGAGTTCTCCTTCCGGCCGGTCAAAATTTCCGATGGTGCTGCCCAGGAAAAGCGTGAGCAAACATTCGCCCGGCCCGCGCCGCGATGCCACCTCGGTCAGGCCGTCAAGGTAGGACAGCTCTACGGGAATCACGTCGACCGAATCCAGGCAGCCAAGTTCCGCGCGGCAACGCGCCAGCGCGGTCGCAGAAATATCAATGGGGAAATATCTGGTAGCTTGCCGTTGCGAGAATGCTTCCAGCAACCAGCGAGTGTTCACCCCATTGCCGCTTCCCAATTCGGCGATGAGGACGGGACGTGGAAGCATTTGCGTGATTTCCTCGGCGCTCTTCCGCATCACCCTGCCGCCCGCGCGATTCAGCCCGTATTCAGGGAGCAAGCAGATGGCTTCAAACAGTGCAGAGCCCAGGTGGTCATAAAGATATTTTGACGGCAGCTCTTTCTGACCGGCACGAAGCAATCCAGCGCGCACGTCCGCCGCGATGTCGCCCTTGCGACCGGCAGTGATCCCCGGCATTGAAAACATTGTGGTGGTTTGCATTTCTTACTCCGAGACGCACCTGAACTTGGAATAAATGTACGGATAGTGTGGCTGGAACCAGTTTCGGAATGATCGCCGCAGAAGCGCCGCGGGCGTCCTCGGCGACCCGCCCTTCATTACAAAATGCTTTGAATCAAAAAAATCCGCCGAATACCCGGCATAAAAAGGGAACGCGGCAAATCCGGGAAACGGAGCGAACGTGGTCGAAGTCCATTCCCAACCGTTGCCCAGCAAATCCGCAACTCCAAACGCGCTCTCACCTTTTGGATGCGCGTGCACGGGCGTTGGATTCCATTTCGTCGAGTCGAAATTCCCGAACTCTTCGTGCGGAAATTCTTCGCCCCAGGGGAATGAACGCTCGGCTCCAGCTGGTGTTCCGTAAGCCATGCGGTGCCACTGTGCTTCTGTTGGCAATTTCTTGCCGGCCCAGCGCGCATATGCGGACGCCTCTGCGTGGCTGACATACACCGGCCATGCGAGCGGCAGGGGAATGTCAGCAAAAATTGTTCGCAAGCTCCAAGCCTCATCCCCCTTTGACTCCGGGCCATGCCGCCAAAAAAAGGGGTGCGCGACATCTTGTTTCTCTTTCCAAGCCCAGTCGGCGTCGGACCATAGCGAGCGGTCCTGATAACCACCGCTGCGGACGAATTCCAAGAATTGCCCATTGGTCACGGGACAGGCATCGGCGCGAAATTCCGGCACGGAAATTCGTTGCTCTTCAAATTCATTGTCCCAGCCAAATTTTCCACTGCCGCGGAGCTGGCCGAGCGTGGCAATCCCGGCGGGGATGAAAACCATGCGAGGTTGCGGGGAATGCGCCTGTAAATCGAGACGTTCCTCCACGCGCACTTTCTTCTCAAATGGAAGCTGGTGGAGAAGGTAGGCGACCGTTTCCGCGTGCATCAGGCGGTGTTCCACTGCAACGTGAAGCAAAGAGCCATCGGCAAGTGCGGGATGAGCGCGCGATTTGCTCAAAAAATCATCGAGTTCACCGCGCACGCGCGAAACGTATGCACGCACGCGCGTTTCGGCGGGCCAGTCGGCGGGCTGATCACTGGGCAGCTTGCCATCCACTGGATCAATGCCGAAGGCAAAAAGCTTGTCGAACCCTGGATCAAAAGATGGAAGATCCGCGGCGCCGCGCGCAATAAGATTCCAATCGAAGGCTTCGAGGTGCCCGAGATAGAAAATGAGCCGGTGACGTTCCGGAATCGTCCGTTCATATAGCGCACCGGGCTGAACGATTGCAAACAGGCGGTCGGTGAGTTGGCGAGCGCCATCCATGCGCGATCGTAGGATGGTGTGCTGAGAGTCCGGCGCGATAGCGGGAACGGTCATAAGGGAGCCCCGAGCGGGGAGGGAGGCTAATTATTACTTGGGTCGCGCGGAAAATTCAAGTCTCGAGGGGAGCACGGCCTGAGCCGGACCTGAGGAGTCCTGCAAGTAAATCCCGGAATGCGGCGAGATTAAATTACGAGACTTTTTCCTGCGCGTAGGCCTGATATTCTTCATAGGGCCCTTTGAAATCGTCAATGGGGCCGGCGCCAAAGTGCCAGATGCGCGTGGCGACTTCATCAATCACGTCGTGGTCGTGGGTGACCAGCAAAACTGTTCCCTCGTATTTCTGCAGAGCAATGTTCAGCGCATTGATGGATTCCAAATCCAAGTGGTTCGTAGGTTCGTCCAGCACCAGCACATTCGGCTTCTGCAGCATCAGTTTGCAGAAAATCAGCCGCGCTACCTCGCCGCCGGAAAGCGCGCGAGTGGGCTTGAGCGCATCGTCACCACTGAACAGCATTTGCCCCAGCAATCCGCGCAATTCTTCCTGAGTTGCCGCGGGATTGAACTGGTGCAGCCACTCGATCGTTGTGAGGCCCTTGGCTTTTGATACGGTGCTCTCCTGCGCGAAATATCCGACGGAGACTTCGTGCCCCCAGTTCACGATGCCGCCATTGATGGTGAAATGTTTATCGGCGTCGTCGATGTATCCCGGCGCGTTGCGGATGAGCGATTTCAAAAGGGTGGTTTTGCCAGTCCCATTGCGTCCCATCAAGGCGATACGCTCACCGCGCTCGACGCTGGCGGTAAACGGCTGGATCACTTTCAAATCCTCGTAGGTCTTGGTGAGCTTCTTGATTTCAATGGGATGCCGCCCCGAGGGCCGCTTCATATCAAATCGAATGTACGGCCGCGCAATGTTGGACCTGGCCAGCTCGGAAGTTTGAATGCGCTCCACTTCTTTTCTTCGCGAAGTCACTTGCCGCGACCGCGTGCCCGCTGAAAAACGGGCGATGAATAAATTCAATTGGGCAATTTTCTTTTCGCGCTGGGCGTTTTCGGACTCGATTCGCGAGCGAATCTGGGTCTTGGCCAGCACCATGTCGTCATAGCCGCCGGGGTACATGATCACGGTTTGGTAGTCGATGTCGGCGGTGTACATGCAAACGCTGTTGAGAAAGTGCCGGTCATGCGAAATCACGATCAGGACGCCCTTGTATTCGTTCAAATAATCCTGCAGCCAGTGGACGGAATCGAGGTCCAAGTGGTTGGTCGGCTCGTCGAGCAGCAAGGCAGGAGGATTTCCGAAGAGCGCCTGCGCCAGCAACACGCGGACTTTTTGCCCGCCCTGCAATTCGCTCATCTTGCGCTCGTGGAGTTCGCTTTCCACGCCCAGTCCATCGAGCAGAATCGCGGCGTCGGCTTCCGCGGTATACCCGCCCTCTTCACCGATGATGCCTTCGAGTTCGCCCAGACGCATGCCGTCTTTGTCGGTCATCGACTCGTGGGGTTTCGCGTAAAGCGCGTCCCGCTCCTGCAGGGCGCTCCACAGCGCGGCATTGCCCTGAATGACCGCGTCCACCACGCGGAATTGATCGAAGGCAAACTGATCCTGCCGCAAGATGCCGAGTTTTTTCGGACGCGTGACGGAGCCCTTGGTGGGCTCAATTTCGCCCGTCAGGATCTTCATCATCGTGGATTTGCCCGCGCCGTTCGGGCCAGTGATGCCGTAGCGGCGCTCGTCGAGAAACGAGCAGGTGACGTCCTCGAACAGAATCCGGGCGCCGAAACGCATGGAGATGTTATTCAGTGTGAGCAAGACTCTTAATTATAGCGTGGAACAAAAATTTGTGCTTGCGGGCACGCCGGGGCAGTTTTCAGACCCGATGAGATGCGGCCGCTACTCAAACTGTTTGCGAAAGTCGGCAAATTGTTCCTTCAAATCGGCGATTTCTTTTTGGAGGCGGGCAATTTCCTGCTCGAGACGCGCGATTCGATCGCCGCTTGGGGGATTGACGACGACTTCCGGTTCCTCATTCGGAGCAGATACGGCGATAATGATTTCGCCCGAGAGCAAGTGCGCATAGCGCGCTTCTTTCATTCCCTGTTGCCGGGGGAGCAATTGGACCAGTGGCGGGTCATACTTCATCAAGCGATGCAGAGTGGATTGGACTTCGCTTAATTCGTCAAAGTGATGCATGCGGTCGGCGCGACTGCGGAGTTCACCGGGAGTTTGCGGTCCTCGCAACAACAATTCGCAAAGGATGGCGGTCTCCGGGCGAGTGAAGTTGAAGACTTCCGAAAGCGTGTGCGCGTACTTGGTCACGCGGCTGTCCATGCTGTCGGCAGCGCCACCCAGGCCTTTGTCATGCAAGCTGCGCAAGGCTTGACGCGCGGCGTCTTCGTCCAGGCTCATCAGCGGATCGCGATTCGATTTCTGATTGCAGGCATTGACGAGCGCATTCAACGAAAGCGGATAGTAGTCTGGAGTGGTGATTTCCTTTTCGATGAGAGACCCCAGCACGCGGGCTTCAATTTCACTGAGGAGAATGTCCACGGTTATTCGATGATCTTTAAGCTGCGGAGATGGCCGTCAATTTCAGGCCGCACCAGCAGGCCCTTTTTGATTTCGGCCAGGCGCTTTTCTTCGCGTTCGACCTGCGCGGCTGCCAGTTTCGCAACTTCGGAGGCATCGTCGAGGGGGACTACCGCGACGCCGTCGCGGTCGGCAATAATAATGTCACCAGGGCGCACCGCCACTCCGCCGCAGGAAATGATGGCGCCTACTTCTCCCGGGCCGTCCTTGTTGCAGCCATTGGCGCAGAGCCCGCGCGCATAAACCGGCAGTGCCAGCGCCTGCAATGCTTCCGAGTCGCGCACGGTGCCATCAACAATCACGCCGCGCACACCAATTTTCACGGCGCTGGTTGCGACCAGTTCGCCGAATCCTGAATTGCTGATATTCCCTTGCGTGTTCATCAGCAGGATGTCGCCGGGCACGGCCATCGAAATTGCTTTGTGCAGCATGAGGTTGTCACCTGCATGGCACCAAACTGTGAGCGCCGAACCGATGATTCGCGGGGACGGCCATATCGGCCTGATCCCGGTGTCCATGGCACCCAGCCGGGACATGGAATCAGCGACCTGTGCGCTTGAGGCATTCCCAAATGATGCCAGCAGCGCTGCATCGGGCCGCCGCCACTGAGAACGAATGCGAAATCCAACCTTGCCGGGCATGCAGACATTTCTCCTTTACGACGAGCGCATCACCGCCGCTGCGGCCGCGACGCCTGCTCCCGGCGTCACCGGCCAGCCAAGCTCCGGAAGCACATCTTCCAGATGTTCCAGGTCAGTCAAGATATCGTCTTCATGAACATGCCCCATGGTTCCGATGCGTATAAACCTCCCAGCGAATTTGTTGCGCACGCCGGCAATAACGGTTCTGTGCTTTTCATAGAGGCGCTTCACAATGTCGCCTCCATTCAGTTTCTCCGGGACATGGAGCGCGACCACGGTCGGTGAGAGTGAATCCTTCGGCCCGGATGGCGCGAGGCCAATCGCCGCGCACCCGGCGCGCAAAGCGGTGGATAGTTTTTTGTGCCGTGCCAGCACATTCGGGATTCCTTCTTCATGAATCATTTCCAGAGCCTCTGCCAGCCCCGCAAACAACGAAACCGGCGCCGTGAATGCCGTCTCCGATTTCTCGGAAGACGCCAGCGTCTTGCGAAAATCCCAGTAAAACCGGGGCAATCGATCTTCGCGCTCCACAATATTCCATGCCTTGGGGCCTACGCTGACCAGACCGATTCCTGGAGGACACATCAGACATTTCTGCGATGAGGAAACGACGATGTCCACGCCCCACTCGTCCTGCTTCATTTCCAGCCCGCCCAGCCCGCTGACCGAATCAACCACCAGCAGAGTCGGCGTCTGGCGGAGGATCGCGCCGATGGCTTGGACATTCGCGGTAACCCCGGTGGAACTTTCGTTGTACACGACAACGACTGCGCGATATTCTTTGGCCTTAACCCGCTTTTCGATTTCGCGGGGATCCACTGCTTCGCCCCACGCCACGTCGAGCACATCCACCTGGGCTCCAAAAACTTTGGCGATACTGGCAAACCGCTCACCAAATTGCCCATGGACCACGGCGAGCACAGGCTCCCCGGGTGCCAGAATATTGGCGAGGCTGGCTTCCATGGCTCCCGTGCCCGAACTCGCCAGAAGAAACACGTGGTTGCTGGTGCCCAATACCGGCTTCAACAATTCCTGCGCTCGTGAAAAAAGGGCGCGAAACTCTGGTCCGCGATGGTTAACAATCGGTTGCGCGATTGCCCTTTGGACGCGATCCGGCACCGCGGTTGGCCCGGGCAGCCGCAAGCGGTATTTCAACGAGGAACTTACGGGATGGGTGATCACAGTCATGCGCCTGCTCCTTTAGATTTGAAAATCGCCGTACTGGCGGAAATAAGGAACCAGGCCGCCGGCATTCAGTATATCCAGCATAATTTGCGGCAGCGCGCCCGCGGAAATGTCGCGGCCGGTGGTCGCGTTTTGAATCGTGAGGCCAGCTCCACTTTCGCCAATATTCTGAAGTTCGAGCCGGTCGACCTCGAGGATGCCCGTGGTATCGCAGACGACGGGCAACAGACCATTGTTAATGGCATTCCGAAAATAAGTGCGAGAAAAACTCACAGCCAGCACGGCTCGAATCCCTGCGCCAAGAATCGCCGTGACCGCCACTTCCATTGCGGAACCGCACCCAAAATTCTTCCCTGCGATGATAAAGTCCCCCGGCTCGATAGTCCCTGCAAATGTTGGATTGATTTCCTCAAATAAATACTGCCGCAAAACCTGAGGATCGAGGCTCTCACGCTTGCGCCGCGAGGTAATGATGTAATCGGTGTTGATGTCGTCGCCGAAGACGCGGGCGCGGCCTTGCATATGGATTGCCGTCATGACGAAATCTCTCGTGGATCAACGATCGAACCGCGTACCGCGGCGGCGCCACAAGACGCGGGTGACGCCAAATAAATCGAAGCGCTACTGTTTCCCATGCGCCCTTTGAAATTGCGGTTTGCGGTGGAGATAACGTTAATTCCGTCGCCGGGAATTGCGCCGCATGTGCCGCAACAGGACCCGCAGCCGGGCGTCACAATCACGGCGCCCAGGGCAATGAATTCAGAAAGCGTGCCGTCGCGCGACAAAGTCTCCAACACTGTGCGCGAGGCCGGGGTCACTATCAATTGAACACGGGGCGCTATTCCGCCACCTGCCTTAATGACCTCAAGCGCCTGATGAAAATCGCGCACGCGTCCCCCGGTGCAGGTGCCGAGGTAAACCATTTGTACTTCTGTCCCGGGAGTTTCGCCGATGGGAACGACGCGATCAACATGGTGGGGCAACGCAACTTGCGGCTCCAGAGTATCGAGCGCAATGGTGATTCCCCGAACGTATTGCGCATCCGAGTCCGCATCAATCTGCGTGAACGCCCCACCTGCCCTTCCATTTAAGTATGCAAGTGACATCGCGTCCGACGGGAAAATGCCATTCTTCGCACCCATTTCCACGGTGAGATTGCTCAACACCAGCCTATCTTCGAGATCCAGCGTGGGCAACGCCGGACCGCAAAACTCCAGCGCTTGATAGTTTGCTCCGTCGGCGCCCAATTCTTTCGCGAGGGCCAGGGCAATGTCTTTCGGATACACATGCGCGGACAATTTGCCAGTAAGCGTCACTTTGATGGTTTCCGGCACGCGCAACCATATGCGTCCGCTGATCATGATTGCCGCGAGATCCGAGGAGCCAATTCCGGTAGCGAAACAATTGAGCGCTCCATAAGTCACAGCATGGCTATCCGCCCCCATCACCAGGCTGCCCGGCGTAGCGCGGCCCGATTCAACAATGAGCTGATGCCCTATTCCCTCCCCCACATCCCAGAGAGGAACCCCGTGCGTTGCAGCGAATTCCCGCATACGCGTGTGCAGCAGCGCCGTTGCCCGGCTTGGCGCCGGCGCGTAATGATCCAGCGCGAAAACAATGCGCTTCGGATCGAAAATTTTCTTTCCACCCATGGCATCAAAATAGTCGATGGCCATGGGCGTGGAACCATCGGTGCCCAGCGCGTAATCCACTTTGCAAACCACGACGTCCCCGGCGCGCGCATCCATACCGGACTTGGAGGAAAGTATTTTTTCGCTGATGGTTTTGCCGGCCATTCCGTTCGCTTGCAGTTAGCCTAGCACAACGCCATTGTCCCGGTCAGGGGGAGCCAATCTCAACGCACAATATTGGCCATGAAAGTGATGATTAGAGAATTCACGAAATCTATGAGGAACGCGCCCACCACGGGCACAACTAGAAAAGCTTCGGGCGCGGGCCCATATTTCTCCACCAGTTCCTGCATGGACGCGATCGCGTTGGCGGTGATCCCCAGCATAAACCCGCAAAATCCGCTGGTCATCACGGCGGCCCTGTAATCCCGCCCCAACAAATAAAAACAAGCCGTCACGCACATCAGCCAGCACAGGGCAACCTGCGCGCACAGCATCACAATCAAGGGCAGCGCCAGGTGCGCCAGCTCCCACAATCGCAGCGTTAGGACGGCCATCACGATAAATAAATAAAGCGCGATCACCGCACAGTCGTCGATTGCCCTCTGCGAGATGTGGAAGAAATTGAATCGATCGTTTATGTTGCGAATGAAGGCGGCCGCAATCATCGCGCCGATATAGCTCGGAAGAATCAATCCGAGCCGCTCCAGCCCGCTGCTGATCAGCGCGCCAATTCCCATCGACACACCAATCAAAATCACCACATGAAGCAAATCATTGGCGCTGACATGACGCTCGATCGCCGGCGAAGAGGCTACGGCTACGTTTGAAGTTTGGGGACGGAGCTTGTAACGCTGAATCAATCGGCTGCCAATGTATCCCGCAACCAAACCGGAAACCGCAATTCCAAATGTCGCTGAAGCCATGCCCATTTCCCCAGCGCCGGTAACGCCCAATTTCTCGAATGTGGACCCGAATGCAACGGCAGTCGCAGGCCCGCCGGTCAGTGCCACCGACCCGGAAATAATCCCCACAAGAGGATTGACTCCCAGCAATTTCGCCAAACCAATCCCGAGCAGATTTTGCATCACGGCGCCGCCACTGGCTACGGCCAGCAACAAAACTACTTTCGTCCCACCCCGGCGAATCAATTCCAATCGCGCGCTGAGTCCAATGGTGGCTATGAACGCGATCATCAGCAAATCGCGCAGCGACGTGTCCGGCTCAAAATTTGCATAGCGGTCATGCAGCGCCAATGCCATCAGCGCAAAAACCAACCCGCCAACGATCGAAGTGGGAATGCACAACTTGTCCAAAATCGGGAGCTTCTTTTTCAGCCACGCCCCAATCACGAGGCCCACGCAACCAAGCGCGAGGACATGAATGGGACCAAGTTTCCAAGTGGGAGTAACGAACATAGCGGCTAAAAGTATCATTTTTCGCCAAACGGGATGGATGGCAATTTATTGAACGCGATTGCGCGGATGTGACATACTCCGGCTTCCCAAATGGAAAGAGCAAGCATCAGGATTTCACTAATATCGCTGCTCATACTCTTGTTTCTGGCGCTGACTTTTCCGGCGGCGGCGCAGTTGCGGCCTCCGTCGGTGCCTTTGGTTCCAGTTGATCCCTACTTCAGCATCTGGTCCGCGTCGGACACCTTAACTGGTAAGGCCACTGAACATTGGACAGGCGCGTCGCGACCAATGAATGGATTGCTGCGCCTAGACGGCAAGACCTACCGATGGATGGGTGTAACCCGGGGTGGCGCCGCGCAAATTCCTGAAATGGAGCAGAAAGAACTGACGATTACACCGACTCGGACAATTTATCGTTTTCAGGCGGCGGGCGTCGAATTGACGGTAACCTTTCTTGTTCCTGCGCTGCCTGCTGATCTTGATGTAATGGCGGAGCCAGTCGTTTATTTGAACATGGACATCCACTCAACAGATGGGAAATCACACTCCGCCCAACTTTATTTTGACGCCACGGCTCTAATCGCAGCCAACAACTCATCGCAGCCCTTGATCACTGCCCACCAGAAATTGCCCGGCCTCGAGATTTTGCGGGCCGGCACAACGCAGCAACAAATGCTGGCTCATACCGGGGACAACGTGCGTATCGATTGGGGCTATTTTTGCGTCGCGGTGCCGGTTGGCCAGGGCCCGACTGCGACCCTGGCAGGAAATATTTCAACGCGCGATCGGTTTGCAAGCAGTGGTGAGTTGCCCGAAGCGGACAACCTTGAGACTGCCCCGGGCAGCAACACCAACCAGCCCATACTTGCGGTCCAGTTCGATCTGGGGAGCGTCGAAGCTCGCCCGCTCTCCCGCTGGATGATGCTCGCTTACGACGACATATATTCCCTTGAATATATGGATCGCCGGCTGCGTCCATACTGGCGACGCAACGGCGCCACCGCGGCTGACCTGTTGACCAAGGCAGCCGCCGACTATCCAGACCTGCGCCAACGCACGCAACGATTTGATGAGGAGATGACCCGCGATTTGCGCCAGGCCGGTGGGCCGCGCTACGCCGAATTGGCTATCCTGGCGTATCGCCAAACGATTGCCGCCTACAAGCTGGCCTCCGACATCGATGGAACTCCAATTTATTTGCCTAAGGAAAATTTCAGCGGAGGTTTTATTGGGACGGTGGACGTAATTTATCCCGCGATTCCTATGTATTTGTTTTTCAATCCAGCGCTCGTAAAAGCGCAAGTCAAGCCCGTGCTCGATTACGCCGGCCTTCCCCGCTGGCCTTGGAGATTCGCTCCACATGATTTGGGAGTTTATCCGCTGGCAAATGGCCAGGCTTATGGCGGCGGTGAGAAAACGGAAGAGAATCAGATGCCTGTCGAGGAAACCGGCAATTTGCTGATCATCCTGGGCGCATTGGCTCGAGTGGAAGGCAATGCCGATTTCTCCAAACCCTACTGGCCGCTGCTGACGAAGTGGGCAGAGTACCTGAAAGAAAAAGGAATGGATCCGGAAAATCAATTGAGCACGGACGATTTTGCCGGGCACCTGGCCCACAACGCCAACCTATCCATCAAAGCCACAGAGGCGCTGGCTTGTTATGCCGAGCTGGCACACCGGCTCGGTCATGACGAAATATCTCAACAGTATCTGACCATAGCGCAGGCCATGGCGAAACAGTGGGTCGGGATGGACGCCGATGGAGACCACTTCAAATTGGCCTTCGACAAACCGGGAACCTGGAGCTTGAAGTACAACCTGGTGTGGGACAAGATTCTTGATTTAGGCTTGTTCCCCGCCGAGGTCACCCAAAAAGAAATCGCATTTTATAAGAAAACACAGAATAAATACGGCATTCCGCTGGACAATCGCGAAACTTATACAAAACTGGATTGGGTTCTCTGGACGGCCACACTGTCCAGCAATCAGGAGGATTTCTCAGCGCTGTTCGATCCGGTGTACCGTTTCGCCAACGAAACACCGAATCGCGTTCCTCTCACGGATTGGTACTCGACCACCGACGCGCATCAAATTGGTTTTCAGGCTCGATCGGTGGTTGGTGGAGTGTTCATCAAAATGCTGGCGGACAACCAGCTTTGGAAAAAGTGGAGTTCGATGCCGCTTTCCACAGACTCCCATTTACACTGAAATCGTTCTCTTCTTTTGCTGTATGATTCCGGCGGTCTGCGCATCCAACTTTTTGCGCTCGCAAACTCCGAGAGGCACCCAATGACCAAACGACTGGCCCTGGTTTTTTCTACAATCGCATTCCTCTGTTTGCTGATCGTCGTCGCGCCGTCCGCGCAGCAAGTTCCCTCCGCCGACGACCTAAAGAAGGAAGCCATCACGCAGGTGGACGGCCTGCAAACCCTTACGCAGCAAATGGTGGATGAGATTTTCAGTTATAGCGAGCTGGGCTTCCAGGAATTTGAAACCTCGCGCTACGTCACCGGCATATTGGAAAAGAATGGCTTTAAGGTTGAACGCGGCGTCGCGGGCATCCCCACGGCGTGGACGGCCACGTTCGGTTCGGGCAAGCCGGTCATAGGTTTTATCACTGATATTGATTGCATCCCACAGGCCTCGCAGAAGCCGGGAGTCGCATTTCACGATCCGATTATTGCCGGCGCGCCGGGACACGGGGAAGGGCACAATTCCGGACAGGCGGTTAACGTCACCGCCGCCATCGTGCTCAAGAATTTGATGGAGAAATATCATCTTCCAGGCACATTAAAACTTTTTCCCGGAGTCGCGGAAGAGTTGGTGGGCACAAAAGCCTATTACATCCAAGCGGGACTTTTTCGCGACGTGGACATGGTCCTAGGCGTGCACGTTTCTTCCGAATTCACGACCGCCTACGGCCCAAGCGGCTCAGGTCTTGTGTCGGTGCAGTATTCGTTTCATGGCAAGGCGGCGCACGCCGCGGCCGATCCCTGGGACGGCCATAGCGCGCTTGCGGCCGTGGAGTTGATGGACGTCGGTTGGGATTTTCGCCGTGAATACCTGCGAATACAGCAGCGCTCGCATCACGTGATTTTCAATGGCGGCGATCAGCCGAACGTGGTGCCGCCCGAAGCAGGCGACTGGTACTACTTCCGCGAGCTGGATTATCCACATATTCAGGAACTCTACGCGCTCGGAAACAAAATGGCTGAGGCCGCTTCCATGATGACAGACACAACATGGGACAAGCGCCTGGTCGGCTCGGCGTGGCCCGGGTACTTCAACAAAGTTATCGCCGAGGACCAGATCAAGAACATTAAAGCGGTCGGAATGCCGGTGTGGTCGGATGACGACCAAACTCTTGCGAAAGCCATGCAAAAGGAAGTCGGCAAACCCGTGATTGGCTTGAACAAAGAAATTTCGGATTTGCGCGAGCCCCATCCCGAGCTGGCCACCGGCGGCGCGTCCGACGACGTTGGCGATATTTCATGGAACGTGCCCATGGTTTATATGCGCTATCCCGCGAACATTCCCGGGATGGCGGGACATAGCTGGGAAAGCGGAGTGGCCATGGCGACTCCCATCGCGCACAAGGGATCGTCTGCAGGAGCGAAGGTGCAAGCCATGACGGCTATCGATTTCCTCACCAATTCGGCGCTGATCCAGCAGGCCTGGGATTTCTTCAATAACGTTCAGACCAAGGACACCAAGTACGTTTCGTTCGTTCAGCCCGGCGATAAACCCGCCATCGAAATGAATAAGGACAAAATGGCGCCGTATCTGGCCGAGCTTCGCAAAAATTATTACGATCCGAAAAAATACAAGAGCTATCTCGAGCAGCTGGGCATTAAGTACCCCACGGTGAAGCAGCAATAGATCCCGAGCAAACTGTCAGTCGTTTCTGCCCGCGGGGGCAATGGCCGTTTCCAAATGGTCATGCAGCCACCAGAGCCATTTGCGGTCGATGTCGCGCTGGCGGACCGGGTCCGACGGGCTGTGGCCGCCGACCGGATAGGCGAAAAACTGAGTGGCCACGCCATTATCTTTAAGCGCGTGATAGAGCTCATAGGACTGCGCAATGGGCACGCGATAGTCGCCCACGTCACAAAGAATCAGCGTGGGGGCCTTCATGTTTTTCGCATAGCTGATCGGCGATTGCGCCGTGAATGCGTTCATGTGGTCGGCGGTGTAGGGCGATCCGCCAAACGCGCCGCCTCTGCGAACATTGGCATCGCCCAAATTATATTGATCGAGCCAATTCGTCACCGGCGCGCCGGCGATTGCCGCCTTCCAGACGTTGTAATGGCCGATGAGCCAGGTGGTCATATATCCGCCGTAGGACCAGCCGGTCACCGCCATTTTCGTTTCATCCACCCAGCCGCGTTTTTTTAGCAAATCGACTCCGGACATGACGTCGCGGCCGGGGCCGTCTCCCGCGTCATTCCAAATCGCCGCCTGAAACGCGTTGCCCAAATTGTCGCTCCCGCGATAATTAGGCTCGAAGACCACCCAACCCTGCGCCGCGAGCAATTGGGCGCGCGAAGAAAATGCTTCCTTCGACGCGGCGCGGGGCCCGCCGTGCACATAGAGCACCAGCGGCCATTTGCGGCTGGGCGCGAAATCCGGCGGATAGGTCACCACGGCATCCATGTGAAATTTGTCCGGCCCGTCCCACTCCATCGTCTCTGTCTTCCCCAACTCCAAGGAAGCGATCTCATCATTAAAATGCGTTAGTCGCCGCGCGGGGCCAGTGGTCGTCGGAAGATAATAAAGCTCTGACGGATGCAACGGTTCACTACCCGCAAACGCGATCTCTCCAGCGGGACCAACTGCCATGTCCACCCAGAAAGACGACGCTGGAACCACTTTCCCCAAATCCACGCGCCGCGCCGGTTGATCCAGCGGTTGAAGCCATAGGCCCACGCTGGTGCCATCATTTGCACCGACCAGCAGCGACTTCCCGTCCGGCGACCAGAGGGTGCGCTGGATGTTACGGTCAATTGCGCGTGTTACGTCTGCGCCTTCGCCGCCCGTCGCGGGAGCGACAAAAACTTCCGCCCCAAACTTGCTTTCCCCGTCGCGCGGATACCAATACGCCAGCTTTGATCCGTCCGGCGACCACACAGGAAACCCTTCATTCTTTTTGCGGGTCGTAAATGGCCCCATCGAGCCCGAAGCCACATCGAGGATTTGCAGCGTGCTGAGATCGGAATCGCCGGAGTGTGGGGTCTCGACGCGCACGATGGCCAGCGATTTTCCATCCGGCGACCATGCCAGCGGCGAGGAAGGCGCGCCCGGCGGATGGCTGATGGGCAGCGACCACACGCCCGAAGTTACGCGCCGCACGCCTGTGCCGTCCGGGGCCACCAACCAGACGTGAGTGGGCATGGGAGCTTCGCGCACGAGATAATCGTCGTTCCCCACCTCGAACACGTCATTGGCTTTTTCATCGCCGGTGCGCTTGGGAGCTTCATCGGCCGCGGCGAACGCAATCATGCCGCCGTCGGGGCGCCAAACGAACTGCTGGACGCTGGTGGGCGAATTTGTAATCTGTTGCGCATCGCCGCCGCCCATGGGCAACACAAAGATCTGACTTCGTGGAGCTGAGCCAGCCGTGGTGACGGCGGCCAAAAACGCCAGCCGGTCGCCCGCGGGGGACCATCGCGGCGAGCTGACTCCGCGGCGATCATGTGTGAGTGCGTGCGTTTTTCCGCTGGAGACATCTACCTGCACCAAGTCTGCGTCGTAGCGGTCATCGGCAAAATTCGGACGCGACACTACGATGACAATTGATTTACCGTCCGGAGCAATCTGCGGGTCCGATACGCGCGCAATTTTTTCCACGTGCGCGACGCTGAATCGGTCCGCCGCCGCGCTCTTGGCGCTGAATATCGCCCCGCAACAAATTGTGGCTACCAAACCGGCACGCAGAATCCTCATTGTTTCCTCCGTACTCACAATTGATTCACCTTTACTTACGTCCCGACCGTAAGGATGAGCGCTTTTATACACCCGACGGGTCGCATCATCCACGAATTCGCTTGGCTGAAGCTGCTTACCCGGCCCCGGTCTTTGCTATGGCTTTATCGCACGCCCCGTACCCGGTTTAAACTATCTGGAAGCGCCCCCCCTCCCCCATCGATTTTCTATGAATATCATTCTAAACGGGTTACGGGTATCAATCGTCCAATGAATTTCATTCTAAAGGACTTATAGGTTTTCCCTTGAAGCAACTCATTCTAAAGAAGATTACTCCAAATTGGCGTTCTGTGGTTTGCGCCGCTATGCACTGCAGCGTGGCGTTTGTTCGTGGTTCCCTCAAATAAGAGTGGCGAAACACTGGAGTGACTCCCGGCTACAGAAGATCGTTCAAATGAGGATCCCTACGGGTCTGAGGTCAGGCAAACGTTGCACTTCATATTCACATTTTAGACAATGGTAGTCAACAGTTAAGTATCGAAACCCGAAAAAATGTATTTTGGATTGTGGAAATTTACGGTGGGGTTTTGTTCGAATGAGTTCGAAGTTCCCTACGATCAAGGGCAAGGCCGCCCCAACTGCCAAAGATCGTAGGTCAACCCATTGGACAAAGTCACCTAGTCAGCGCGATTAACGGACAGAACGCAATTCCCCATCTAGCATCGAGGATAAGAGGAAATAATCTACGAATTTTTATAGAATTTGAGAATGCGAATCCTGGTTGGATTTATAACTGCTCTCTCATTAGCTGCCGTTGCCGACGGTGCGTTTCCGTCGCCGGGTGAACCAGTCACATTCCCAACGCAGGATGGAGGTATCGTCTACGGTCTGGTCTATGGGGCGGGCGAACGCGGCATCGTGCTGGCGCACGGAGGCCAGTTCAACAAAGAAAGCTGGGAAAAACAGGCGCACGCGTTAACGGGAGCCGGATTCCGCGTCCTGGCATTTGATTTTCGCGGCTACGGCCAGTCACGCGGCCCGCACGACAGCAAGTCTGATGAGGGCCGGCATTTCGACGTACTCGCCGCTGTCGCTTATCTGCGAAAATCAGGCGCGAAGAGCGTCTATGTTGTGGGTGCGAGCATGGGAGGCGACTATGCCGCAGAGGCGGCAGAGGCCGAGCCAGCCGCGATCGATCGCATCGTGCTGCTGGCGTCGGGCGGAGACACTCCGCTGATAAAGATGAAAGGGCCGAAGCTGTACATTATTTGCAGAGATGATGTGGAGGGCGACGCCAAGATACCTCGATTGCCTCAGATTCATGCGCAGTATGAAAAAGCCTCAGGTAAAAAGGAATTCATCATCCTGGAAGGCTCCGCGCACGCCCAGTGGATTTTCGCGACGGACCAGGGTGAGCGGCTCACGCGCGAAATTGTGCGATTTCTTTCCGCGCCGTAGGATTGTGCCGCCCGTTTATTTGTCGTTCTTTAGTTCCACCACCATCATCTCAATCGGCTTGTCGCCGGCATTCACGTCTGTGTGCATGGTGTTCGGGGCATTCGCGGGCAACCAGTAAGCCTTTCCCGTTTCCCAGACGTGCTGCTCACTTGAACCGGACTGCTCGAGGATTTTCATCGTGCCGCCCTGGAGCGCGATAATTACCCGGCCATGGTCATGGCGATGCATAGTTAAGGGCGTATTTGGAACGATCACGGATTTCCAAACTTTCACATTTTCATTCTCAAATTGCGGGCTTCGCTGCGTCTGGGTTCCGGGCTGTTGCGAGCAGAGTACACCGAAGGCACCAAACAGGAGGACAAGCGCAAATAAAGCACGACTTGATGTTTTTATCATCTCATCTCCTCACGCGGATCTAATTTGGAATCATTTGACCTGGTCCGAGAATTCCCGACGGCTGCAATTTCCCTCATCTATTCCTACTGTCTAGCATTCCTGAAAGACATTGCCGTGGCGTGAATTGCATCGGCGTAGGGAGTGCCGGAGAAGCCAAATGCCTTCGCGAACTTGGAGGAATCAAACCGATACGGTGAATCATTCTGATAAAGCATCTCGAAGGATTCGCCCACCTCGGGTTTGAACCACCCCAGCACACGAATGAGCGCCCTGCTCAAAACCCGGTATTTCGGGGCGACACCAAGCTCCTTTGCGGCCATGGCGATGAATTCCTTTCCTGTCGGCGGGTTTGGCGCGGTGGGAAGGTGCCAGGTTTGATTCCACGCGGATGCGGATTCGGCAAGTGTGACCAGGCTTTGCGCAGCATCCATCGTATAAGTGTAGGAGTGCGGCACGGAATCATTCACCAGCCAGGATGCGGTTTGATTTTTGGCGAGGGGGGCGAACACCAATACATTGGGCACGGCATGCTGCGTATCGCGTCCGAGGAAATCCGCGGCACGCGCAATCATTCCGGTCAATGCGCCGGCCTTCCATTCATTGATGAGCACAGTGGCGATCTTTGCGCGAATCTCCCCCTTCTTGCTGGATGGATTGAACGGTGTATCTTCCGTCATCGGGCCGCTTACTTTCCCATACATGTAGACGTTGTCGAAAAAAATCAGCTTTGCTCCGGCGCGTTTGCAGGCCTCGATGGTGTTGGCCATGATCTTCGGCCACATTTCCGCCCATACTTTGTAATCGTATTTAAGGCCAACGAGAAGGTAGACAATGGTGGAACCCGCCACTGCTTTGACGGTCTGCTCGCTGTCGGAGAGGTCCGCGGAAATTGTTTCGGTTGCTCCGGGCACCGAACGAGGATTGCGGCCCACGACACGGAAAGGCTGTTTCCGCTGAGCGAGAATCTTGACCAATTCATTGCTGATGGCCCCGCCCGCGCCGAGAATTGTAATCATTTGACTTCCGCCTTCCGCTTCAACAGTCCCGCGCTGGAATTCCTTTTGCTTACGGCGAAAACAAAGACTATCTTACGGGCAGCACCAGGTATCCGACAACCCGCCGGACAGGGGGCAGAGGAGAAATGAGGATTAAGCCAATGATGCGCCGACGTTTTCTTGTTCTCTTTTCGTTAAGTTTCGCATTTTTGATGGCAACCGCTTCGTTCCGGGCAGCCAATCCGGATCAGCGGCCGGTGGAATTCACCGATGCAGCGGCGTGGAAGAATATTCGCTTGCCGATGCTGTCTGACCATGGCGATTGGTTCGCCTATCGCTTGACGCCAATCGAGGGTGACAGCACGGTCATCCTGCGGCAGACCAGTGGCACAAAGGAATACAAGTTCCCCATTGGGGAAGTGATTGGTGGCGCGGCAGGCGGCCCTCCAGGTGCAGCGCCAGCCGCCGCAGGCGCCGCGCTGGCAATTTCCAGCGACTCAAAATTTGCAGCATTCAGCATGTACCCTGCGCACGCGGAAGCGACCCAGCTTAAGAAGCAGAAGAAACCCCTTCAAAGCAGAGTTGGAATTATGAATCTGGCCACGGGCGAGAAAATTGAAATCACGAAAATCCGCCGCTTTGTATTCTCCGGCGAGAATGGCACGTGGATCGCTCTTCAAAGGTATGGTCCCGATGCGCCCGCGGGCGCAGCCGCTGGTCCACCGGCCGGTCCGCCAGCGGGCCCCAATGCCGCTCGCGATGACAAACCGAAGGGCTCGGATCTCCTTCTCCGAGAACTTGCAACCGGTCAGGAAATAAATATCGGCAACGTTTCCGAATTCGCATTCGACAAGCATGGCCGGTACCTGGCGTGGATCACCGATGCTCAGGACAAAGCCGGCAATGGCATATCGCTTCGAAACATCGCGGATGGATCGACCCGTTCCATCGAATCCGACGACAACGCAGTTTATTCACATTTGACCTGGACCGAGGACGGCGATGGTTTAGCAGTTGTGAAGGGCGTGGACGACAAAGCTTACGAGGACAAGCTCAACTCGGTCATCGGATTCAAGGATTTTGGCCCCGCAGGTCCGCATAAGACGGTTTTCAATCCGTCGGACTCTTCGGACTTTCCCGCCGGAATGACGGTGAGTCCCGATCGCGCGCCCATGTGGACAAAGGACCTGAACGGTTTGCTGTTTGGCATTCACAAAGCAAAGAAGAAGGAGCAGCCCGCAGGTGAAAAGCCGGCCACAAGCGGCGATTCGGGCACAACACCGGTCGCCGCGCCACCGTCGAATGAGCCGCTGCCGGAGGATAAAGTGGATTTGGTCATCTGGAATTGGCAGGACAAGCGCCTGCAGTCCCAACAGATGGTGCAGGAGCCGCAGGACAAAACCTTCAGCTATCTTTGCATTTACCGTCCCTCCGAAAAGAAATTCATCCGTCTGGCCGATGACGAAATCCGTGACGTGACCCCTGCCCGCGAGGAAAAATTCGCCATGGGCCGCGCTACGGCTCCCTACGAGCCGATGAGCAATCTGGACGGCCGGCACTTCGAGGACATTTACATATTCAATCTGCAAACCGGTGAACGCAAACTCGCTTTGAAAAAGGCCCGCTGGGTTGAAGCGATGTCTCCCACAGGCACGCAATTCGCTTACTACGACGACGGACAGTACTTCAGCTACGACATGGCCAGCGGGAAATCCACGAATATCACCAAGTCCGTGCCCACGTCGTTTATAAATACTGAAAATGACGTGAATGTGGTCAAGCCACCCACGCCTTTCTTCGGCTGGTCGAAGGACGGAAAGTTCGTGCTGCTTTCGGACAATTGGGACATCTGGCAAGTCGCCGCGGATGGAAGCACTGCAACAAATTTGACCGTGAATGGCCGCAAGGAACAAATCAGGTATCAACCACCCTTTGTCCTGAACCCGGATGACCATGGCTTTGATCTGACGAAACCTCTTTACCTTGGACCTTACGGCGAATGGACAAAGAAGAGCGGATTGGGATTCATCCAACCCGGAAAACCGGGATTGACCCGAGTCATGTGGGACGACGCGGCATACGGCACACTTCGCAGGGCCAAGGATGCAGAAGTGTTTGTGTACACGCGTCAAACATATAAAGATCCGCCGGATATCTGGGTGACCGACGCCTCTCTAGCGAACGGCAAAAAACTCACGGACATAGCGGGAGCAAACAAACAAGACCAGTTCCTGTGGTCCAGCGGAGTAATTCTGGTTGATTACACCAGCGCCAAGGGGGATAAGTTGCAAGGCGCGCTGCACCTGCCTGCAAATTACGAGAAGGGGAAATCGTATCCCACCATCGTCTACTTCTACGAGAAGCTTTCGCAGACCGCCAACAATTATTTGACGCCCGTTATTCCGGGCACGGGTTTCAACGCCTCTGTTTACACCAGCCACGGTTACGCGGTCTTTAACCCGGATATCAAATACAAGCTCAACGATCCAGGGATGTCAGCGGTGTGGTGCATGGTGCCCGCAGTGAAGGCGGCCATCGCCACCGGCGTTGTGGATCCCAAGCGCGTGGGGATTCATGGACATTCCTGGGGAGGCTATCAAACCGCGTTCCTCATCACGCAGACGGATATGTTCGCTGCCGCGGTGGCGGGTGCGCCGCTCACGGACATGATCAGCATGTACGCGATCGTCTATAAAAATGCCGGGATCGGCAATGGCGAAATCTTTGAGAGTGACCAGGGTCGATTTACCGGGCCGCCCTATGAGAATTGGGAAGCTTACACGCGCAACTCGCCCGTCGCACATGCGGCGAATGTGAAGACGCCGCTCATTATTTTGAGCAATGATAAGGACGGCGCGGTGGACTTCACTCAGGGCATGGAGTACTACAACACTTTGCGGCGCCTGCAGAAACCCGTCGTGCTGCTGGAATATCCCGGCGAAAACCACGGACTGGCACGGCTTCCGAATCAAAAAGATTACGCCATCCGGATGCAGGAATTTTTCGATCATTATTTAATGGGCAAGCCCATGCCGGACTGGTATCAGAACGGAGTGCCGCGCTTGGCTATGGAAGATTACCTGAAGTCGAGACAACCAGCGCCGGCTAAGACTACGCCACCGACGACAACGCCACCGGCGAAACAGAACAACTAGGCGGGCGACCTTTGAGTACAACTGCGTGAACTCCAAGAAGAGGCCGCACAGACATGTATTCCGCGGCGTTGGAGTTCACGCCATGCTTGCTTTCAATTGTATAAGCGTCATAATGAGCCGATTGGAGGTACGCCCACCGACCAATGGAATGCCCAGTTTGCGCCACTAAAAACCCGGACACTTCCTCCGAATGCGGGAAATGCCATACCCCCCTGCCGGGTTCAACCTCACAGGAAACTATTCGCGCGGGCACTGGATTGGATGCCTGGTCGCGAGCGGTTACTCCAGCGACGACAGCCGTTGCCGGGGCGTACAGCGAGTTGGAGATAGGGACTGTGCTGGCCGGCAGGTACGAAATCCTGCAATTGCTGGGTCAAGGCGGAATGGGCGCGGTATACAAGGCCCGCGACAAAGATCTCGACCGGAACGTCGCTCTGAAACTGATCCGTCCCGAGCTGGCAAAGAACCCCGAAATCCTCCGCCGGTTTAAGCAAGAGCTGATCCTTGCCCGCCAGATCACGCACAAAAATGTGATCCGCATTTTCGATCTGGGGCAATTTGGCGCCATCAAGTTCATCACCATGGATTTTGTGGAGGGCCAGGATCTCCGCCATTTGTTGCAGGAAAAAGGCAAATTCCCACCCGACCAGGCGGCGAAAATCATGCTGCAGATTTGTCGCGCGCTGGAAGCGGCCCATGCGGAAGGTGTGATTCACCGCGATTTGAAGCCTCCGAACATCATGGTCGATGCCGGGGGGCGAGTGTACGTGATGGATTTTGGCATCGCACGCTCGGCGCACCTGCCTGGAATGACGGAGACGGGGGCGCTCATCGGAACTCCCGAATACATGTCACCCGAACAGGCGCGCGGGGAGAAGTTGACAGCGCAGTCCGACATTTTTTCCCTTGGAGTGATTTTTTACGAGTTGCTGACCGGCAAGACGCCGTATCCAGCGGATGCGCCGCTGGGAACATTGTGGAAACGGCTGGCGGAAAAAGCGAAGCCTCCGATTGAAGTTGAACCCACCATCCCCAAGCCCCTGAACGACATCGTTGTGAAAGCGCTTGAGCTCGACTTGAAAGACAGGTTCGCGAGCGCGCGAGAAATGGCCAATCAATTGGAAATCTGGCTGGGGCCTTCCGCGGATGGCTCAACGATTTTCCTACCTGCGCCGCAAGTTCATTCTTATTGGAAATGGGCGACGGCTGGACTGGCGACTCTGGTGGTGCTTGCTGTTGTTTTGGTGGTTTTTCGATTGAGAGGTCCGGCCAAGCCCGCGGCTGCGCATGCCCCCATGAGCGTTCTAGTAGCGGATTTCGAGAACCACACAGGGGATTCCATCTTCGACAACACGCTTGAACCAATGTTCAACGTGGCGCTGGAAGGGGCGAGCTTCATCAACGCCTACAACCGAGGCGACGCGCGCCGGTTGGCTGGAAAACTGGATCCCCCGAGCACAAGACTTGATGACCAATCCGCGAGGCTGGTGGCCGTCAGCCAGGGCATTAGCGCGATCGTGACCGGGTCCCTGGTGAGCCGCGGCGATGGTTATCGGTTATCGGTGGAGGCGATCGACGGCGCCACCGGCAAAACCCTGGCCAACGCTGAAATGAATGCCGCGAACAAGGATGAGGTTTTGCTCGACGTACCGAAACTCGCCGCTCCGCTTCGTAAAGCGCTGGGTGACACCACACCACAGTCCGTTCAGCTGGCAGCGACGCAGGGAAGTTTTACTTCGAGCAATCTAGAAGCGGTCCACGAGTACGGTTTGGGAATGGAAGAGCAATTCTCCGGCAAGATGCAGGACGCGTTGCAATCATTTACCAAAGCGGCCGAACTGGATCCGAATTTCGCACGCGCTTATTCGGGCATGGCGGCCACGTCGCGAAACCTGGGCCAGCGCCAGGAGGCAGAGAAGGACATCAATCTGGCGATGCAGCACCTGGATCGCATGACCGAGCGTGAACGCTTCCGGTTGCGCGGAACCTACTACATCCTGACGGGTGATTGGCAACACTGTATCGAAGAATATAGCGCTCTGATCAAGCAGTATCCGGTGGACAACATTGGCCACGGTAATCTGGCTTACTGTTACAGCAATGTGCCGAACATGGCCAAGGCGGTGGAGGAGCAACGGCAGGCGGTGCAACTCTCCCCCAATAGTTCCGCGCAGCGGATGAATCTTTCCGTGTATGCCACGTATGCCGGGGATTTCCAAACGAGCGAAGAGCAGGCGCACGCGGTTTTGAAGATGAATGCCGCGTACGAGAAGGGCTATCTGGCGCTGGCGTATGCGCAGATGGGCCAGGATCACATGGACCAGGCCGCACAGACTTATCAGCAACTGGACAAAGTCAGTAAGCTGGGAGATTCCTACGCGACTGCGGGCCTGTCGGATCTGGATACTTATTCTGGTCAGTTTTCCGCGGCTGCGAAAAAACTCGAGGCAGGCGCGGCCGCCGATATCGAAGCCAAACGCCCCGATCTGGCCGCGGCGAAATTCGCGGCACTGGCCGACGTTGATCTATTGCGCAACCAAAAAGCGCAGGCTTTGGCGGCAATCAATAAATCACAGGCAAATGGAAAAGGAGCCAAGCTGCAGTTTCTGATGGCGCGTTTGTATGTGGCCGCCGGTGAAGTTGCCAAAGCGCGAGAATTGGCCGCAGGTCTTTCTTCCGCGGTGTCCGCTGAATCGCAGGCTTACGGCAAGTTGATAGAAGGTGAGATCGCTTTGCAGGAAAACAACTCCCCCGAGGCGGTTAAAGCGTTTACCGAGGCCGCGAAGATTTCAGACACATGGATCGGGCACTTTGACCTGGGTCGCGCGTATCTGGCTGCCAATATGTTTGTGGAAGCCGATTCCGAATTTGATGCCTGCGTGAAGCGACGGGGTGAAGTGATGGAGCTGTTTATGGGCGACATGCCCACGTTTAGCTACTTCGCTCCTGTTTATTATTATCAGGGGCGAGCCCGTGAGGGGCTCAAGTCGAATAATTTCAAGGATTCGTATCAGACCTATCTGAATATTCGGGGCAAGGCGGGCGAA
>Ga0209415_10000885_pt1 | contig 56856 bp, 51 predicted proteins | sample PeaSoiSIISIP2007_FD_187696 | JGI IMG/M metagenome (GOLD analysis project Ga0209415, IMG submission 187696) | Peat soil microbial communities from Weissenstadt, Germany - SII-SIP-2007 (SPAdes) (version 2) | ecosystem: Environmental > Terrestrial > Soil > Wetlands > Peat | place: Germany... | reverse complement strand
TGGGGCGATCAACCTCTTACGTCCGACGAACGGGGCCAGCCCATGGCCGGCCCCGCCGTACTGATTCGTGCCGACCGCAAATTCCCGTTTGCAGAGGCTGAAAATGCCGGTTTGCAGAGGCTGACACAGCAGCCCGCTCCGACGCTCAGGCTCATCCCCGCATTATGAGCGACTCAGGGCAGTAGGGCGGCCGGTGGCATTTTGCAAACAGCGTGCGACGGAGCAATACGTCAGGCACGCAAGGAACGTCGTCGCCTGAATACGTCCTGCTGCTGGTGCTGCACCGACGATGCGGAGTGGCTGCACGTCCTGGCCTGCAATCGTTCCCTCTTCCTGCGCGCCTTGGCTCTGCACACGGAGGTGGCGCACTGCTCCATAACCATGCTGTGGGTCAACATGGTGAAGATCGTGGAGAAGGGTCGTTCGCGATGTTGACGCCGCAGCGAACAGACTCCTACGGTTGCGTGAGTGACGAGGCCGCCTGTCGCAGATCCCATCAGGGAAATGTCGGGGCAACAGGAATCCGTTCGAATGTGCGGTCGAGGACACGAGTATCCACCATCCGACGCCGCGGGTTGGGTGATTGCGGTGAACACCTGTTGCCGGCCTGGATCGGCCGGCGCGCGTTTTGCTGGTCCGCGTTCCGCTTTGGCGATATACAGCGATTCTCTCAGTATTGGGATGAGTGGTTGAAGAAATTCTCACCTAGGTCCGGAGCGTCGCTACTTGCGGTGACCCTTGCAACGGGGTTGCTGTTAGGCGGCCAGCCCGCCGCAGCCCAGGATGCGGCGGCAATCCAGGCGATCCAGAAGCAGATCCAGCAACTCCAGGCCGAGTTGCGGAAATTGCAGGCGGATGCAGCGAAGCGCGACGCCGCGCTGAAGCGGGCGCAAGCCCAGGCCAAGCAGGCGCAGGACGAGGCGGCCGCCGCTCGCGCCGCCGCAGCGGCGGCCCAGCAGGCGCCGGCAGCCTCGCCCGTCCCGACATTGATCGTGCCGGCCTCGGCCGCGCCGGGGTCGGCGGTTGTGACCATCCCGCCCAACGACAAGGACGCGTCCGGCCAGCCGGTCTATAACCCGGACAAGCCGAACGGGACATTCAACCTCGGCGGGGTGACGGTCACGCTTGGCGGCTTTTTCGACCTGACCGGCTACTATCGGTCTCGCAACGAGAACCGCGGCACCTCGACCAGCTTCAGCGACATCCCGTTCAACGGACCGACGCCGCAGGGTGACACCAGTGAATTCAACCTGTCGGCGCAGCAGACGCGCCTGTCGGTGCGCGTCGACGGCAAGGTCAGTTCGGACTCGGCGATCACCGGTTATGTCGAAGCCGACTTCAATAATGGCGCCGGCGGGGCCAACGGGGTGCAGAGCAACAGCTACACGCCGCGTTTGCGTCAGGCCTTCGTGGATTACAGCAACGACCCCTGGCAGGCGTATGTCCAGGCCGGCCAGGCCTGGAACCTCGCCACGCCGTTCAAACAAGGGCTCGACCCATTCCAGACATGGCAACCCCCGACCATCGATAGCAGTCACATCGTGGGCTACGACTTCCTGCGCGTGCCGTTGGTCCGTGCCGTCAAGGGTTTCGGACCGGCGTGGTTCGGCATCGAAATCGACGCGCCGCAGACCGTGTTCGGCGGGAGCTCCGTCGTGCCGGCCGGCGGTGCGGTCTATAACAGCTACGCGGGCAATGGCGGCCTCAATCCGCAGGCCAACTACAGCGTCAACTCGGTTCCCGACCTCATCGGCAAGGCGGCGGTGGATACCGATTTCGGCCACTACGAAGTGTTCGGGGTGCTGCGCCAGTTTCAGGACCAGGTGTCGTACCGCTCGAACGCGGGGAACACCGCCGGCACGTCGAACAACTTCTACTCCACTGGTGGCGGGGTCGGTGCCTCGGTCTTTATTTCGGTTACGAAATACGCGGACCTCGAGGGCAGCATCCTGAGTGGCCACGGAATCGGCCGTTATGGCGCCGGCGGCCTGCCGGACGTGACCTATGCCGCCAACGCCTCGCTGAAGCCGCTGAACGAGACCATGGGCGAGATCGGGGTGGTCGGCCACGTGCTGCCGACGCTCGACGTCTATGTGTTGGGCGGCATCGATCAGATCGGCAAGAGCTATTTCGGCAGCAACGGCGGCTACGGCAACCCGGCCTTCGACAATGCCGGGTGCTTCAATCCGAACGCGAGCAGCGGCTCGCCGTCGGGTGGCGGGTGCGCTGGGAACAATTACCAGCTCAGCGAGATCACGGTCGGCTACAATTGGAAAATCTGGACTGGGGCATACGGCACCGTTCAGACCGGACTGCAATACGCCTACGCCAAGCGTGAGGCTTATGGCGGCAACGGTGGCGCGCCGCTTGCCATTGAGAACATGGTGTTCGCCAACGTGCGCTACATTCCGTTCCCGTGATCGGCAGAACGAGTGTCGGGAGTGCCACCCGTCGCGCAAGCGACAGGCCATTGGCCATATAATATTCGCCGCCACGGGCGTGATCCTGACGGCGCTCCGGCTCATGCCGCATCCCTGATCGCATGGCCATCGACGGCCAGAACGACACAGACATCCGCGGCATCCTGGAAACCACGCGGCGGATCGCCCTGGTCGGCGCGTCCCCTAGGCCGTGGCGGCTGTCGCACGGCGTGATGCGCTTCCTGCTGGAATACGGCTCCGACGTGACCCCGGTGAACCCCGGCCTGGAGGGGCAGCCGCTTCATGACCGCCCGGTCGTCGGGCGTCTGGATGTAGCCGCGCCGCTCGAGATGGTGGACGTTTTCCGCAATTCGGCGCATGCCGGTGGCATGGTGGACGACGCGATCCGGGTCGGCGCGAGGGTGGTCTGGATGCGGCTCGGGGTGGTCGACCAGCGCGCGGCGGCGCGGGCCCGGGAAGCGGGGATCGCCGCGGTGATGGACCGTGGCCCGGTGATCGGGGCGCGGCGACTCGGCCTCAACCTTGGGACCGCGCGCCATTGAACCACCCTCAAGCGAGGGCCACATCGCGTGGCAGCGATGGGGCGCCGCAGCTACCGGCGCAACGCAGGACCCAGAGGGGACCGACATGACCAACGAAGAACGCGATATGATCAGCCAGTTCATCGGCCGGGTCGGCGGTGCCCCGGCGGGTGCTCCGCCCGGCCAGTGGGGCGGTTCGGTGCCGGCCACGACTCAGCCGGCGCTGCCGCCGGTGGACCCTGAGGCGAACGCCCTGATCAACCAGGCGTTCCAACGTTATCCCGAGGCGGCATATCGCATGACCCAGCTCGCCTTCGTGCAGGAGCATGCGCTGGCGGAGGCGCAGAGCCGCCTCCAGCGGCTGGAGTGGGAGTTGCAGCAGGCCCAGCAAGCGGCGCAACAGGCGGCGCAGCAGGCGCCGCGGCAGCAGGGCGGCAGTTCGGGCGGCGGGTTCTTCGGCGGGCTGTTTGGCGGCCGGTCGCAGGCGCCGCCGCAGCCGCAGCCCGGACCGGGGCCGGCCTGGAACCAGGGTGGACCGGCGCCCGGCTATCAGCCGAACTACCAGCAGTCCGCGCCGCCACCGCCGCCGCAATACCCGCCGAATTACCAGCCCGGCATGTTTCAGCGCTCCGGGTCCGGGTTCCTCGGCTCGGCACTGACCACGGCGGCCGGCGTCGCCGGCGGCGTGGTGGCGGGCAACGCGCTGATGAACCTGTTCTCCGGCAATCACGGGATGGGCGGCGGCGGGTTCGGCGGCGGCTATCCGGGCTATCCCGGAGCAGCGCCGATGGTCGAAAGCCCATGGGGCGGCGCGGTTCCCGGGCCGGCAGGCGGGCCGCAGGGGCAGGACTACGTGGACCAGGGAAGCTGGGACAATTCGGGTGGCGCCGCACCGTCGAACCAGGACTACGTGGACAACGGCACCTGGGACCAACCGACCGACACATCGAACGACGGGAACGGCGGCGGTGGCGATGCGGGGTGGGATGCCGGCGGCGGGGGTGGCGGGTCCGACTCGCTGTGCTGACGTTCAATCTAACGCCAGGCTGATCGATCGGTTGCAGGGTCAGAGCCGAATGGGATCCTCCGCGAATCGTTAGAGCCGGTGGTTGCCCGGATCGCGGCGGCGACCGTCGCGCGCCTTGCTGGCAAGCATCCGCGCGCGATTCGCGCTTCCACTCGGCCCGGCTTGTGCCATAGCGTTGCCGGTATCGAACGAAGGAGCGCAGCGCGATGAAACGCCGTGACTTCCTGGCGGGCTCGGCTGCCACCGCCCTCGCCGCCCCTTCCGTATGGGCGGCCAGCGGGCCCAAACTACTGAAATTCGTGCCGCAGTCGGATATCGCTCTGCTCGACCCGCATCTCGCCCCCGCGCTGGTCACCCGCAACCATGCCTATCTGGTTTACGACATGCTGTATGGCATCGACGACGCCGCGCGCCCGCGGCCACAGATGGTGGCCGGCCATGTCATCGAGGACGACGGCAAGATCTGGAAGATCACCCTGCGCGACGGCCTGCGCTTCCACGACGGCGAGAAGGTGCTGGCGCGCGACGCTGTTGCCTCGCTGAAACGCTGGGCGAAGCGCGATGTTTACGCGATTTCGGTGTTCAGCCAGGTGGACGAGCTGTCCGCCATCTCCGACAACGCGCTGCAATTCCGCCTCAAACGCCCCTTCCGATTGCTCGCCGATTTGCTCGGCAAGCCCAACCCCTTCGCGCCCGTCATCATGCCCGAGCGTCTCGCCCTGACCGAGCCCACCCAGCAGGTGACGGAGGTGATCGGCAGCGGCCCCTACAAGTTCGTCATGCGCGAGCGCGTGCCCGGTTCGCTCGCCGTTTATGAACGCAATGCCGCCTATGTGCCACGCACCGACGCCCCGCCAGTCGGCACCGCCGGCCCGAAGATCGCCTATTTCGAGCGCGTCGAATGGCACACCATTCCGGACGCATCGACCGCCGCCGCCGCGCTCCAATCCGGCGAAGTCGACTGGTGGGAGCAGGCGACTGGGGATTTGCTGCCGCTGTTGCGCAGGCAGCCGGAGGTGAGGGTCGATGTCATCGACACGCTCGGCTATTATGGCGTGCTGCGCTTCAACCATCTTTATCCGCCATTCGACAACGCGGCAATTCGGCGAGCGCTGCTGGGCGCGTTCAGCCAGACCGACATGATGCAGGCGGTGGCGGGCGACGACCGCTCGATGTGGAGAGCGGGCCTGGGCATCTTCAACCCGACCTCGCCGCTCGCGAACGACGCGGGCATGGCGGCGCTGAACGGCCCGCGTGATCTTGCGCAGGTGAAACGGGAGCTCGCCGCCGCCGGCTATAACGGGGAAAAATTCGTGTTTCTCGTGCCGACCGACCTGCCAGCGATCAACGCGATGAGCGAGGTCGCCGGCGAGGTGTTCCGCAAGCTCGACATGAACATGGACTACCAGGCGCTGGATTGGGCAACGGTGGCGCAACGGCTCAATTCGCGGGAGCCACTCGACAAGGGGGGCTGGAGCCTGAACGCGAACTACGCGCCGGGATACTCGACGATGAGTCCGGCGGCACACGGCTTCCTGCGTGGCCTGGGCCGGCAGTCGCTGTGGGGCTGGCCAAGCATGCCGAAGGTCGAGGAACTGCGAAGCGAATGGATCGACGCGACCGATCCGCAAGAGCAGAAGCGGCTGTGCCGGGAGATCCAACTGCAGGCGTTTCAAGATGTGCCGTATATTCCGCTCGGGGCGTTCTTCTTTGCCGCGGCTTATCGCAAGGACCTGACGGGCATTCTCAAGGGCAGCGTCCCGCTGTTCACCAACGTGCGGCGGGGGTGATGCTGGCGCACATCGTCATGACGGACCTTCACCCGCCATAACGCGGCAGCAGCGGCCGGTGGATCCGGGTCAGGAGAACGGTCGCTTGTGACAAGCTTGATATGTTCGGTGCGCCACCCGTCTTCACCACCGCCGTCCGGCCCGCCGCTGTTGCCGCGCCGCATCCGCCGATTCAAATCCCCACCGCCTCCCCTGCTTGCAGCCGTTGCAGCACATCGCCCCGCCATTGGGCAAAATCGTCGCCGCGCCAGGCGTCGTGCCGCCCCTCCGCATAGGCCAGGGCGTTGCGGTGATAGATCAGCGCGTTGCGCCGCGTGGCCAGGAAATTGTCGCGCGACGCGGTGACCTTGCCGGGCACGCCGGTGACCACTGAGCCTTCCGGCACCTCCATCCCCGGTGGCACCAGCGCCATCGCACCGACCACGCAGCGACGGCCGAGTTTCGCGCCGTCCATTACCACCGCGCCGATGCCGACCAGGCAGTCGTCGCCGATCTCCGCCCCGTGCACCACGGCGCGATGAGCGATGGAGCAGTAGTCGCCGATCGTGGTGCCACGGCCGCCGCCGACATGGATCACAGCGCCGTCCTGGATGTTGCAGGCGCGGCCAATGCGCACCGCGGCGCCCTCGGCGCGGATCACGCAATAGGGCCAGAAGCTGCTGCCCTCGCCGGCGCTGACGCGGCCGAAGATGCGAGCGGTGGGATCGACGTAGGCCGGGCGATCGAGCAGTACTTCGGGGCCGAAGACGAAGGACATCGGGGGAACCTCAGGATTGCGCGGCGGCAGCGTGCCGGGTCGTTGACGTACTGGCAATTCTCGCGCGGATTGGGGCTGAGCGGCGGAAAGCGCTTCGCTTTTCCGTCCTACGATCGCCGCGCTGGCCGTGATAGCGTGATGCGTATGGCCCTTGCTTCCGCCGCCCCCCAGTCCGACCCTACCGACCAGCCCAGCGTTGCCGAGTTGCTCGCCGCGCGCCCGCATCTGACCATGCACGCCATGGACGGACTGGTGCTGGAAGACGTCCCACTCAACCGCATCGCCGATTCGGTCGGCACCCCCACCTGGGTGTACGGCGCCGGCACCATGCGCGCGCGCTATCGCGCCCTAGCGCAGGCCGTCGCCCGGGCCGGCCTTGACGCCGACCTGCACTACGCCATGAAGGCCAACGACCACCTCGCCGTCATCCGCCTGTTCTCTGCCGAGGGCGCCGGCGCCGACGTGGTCAGCGAGGGCGAACTGCGCCGCGCTCGCGCCGCCGGCATTCCTCCCGCGCACATTGTGTTCTCCGGCGTCGGCAAGTCGGAGCGCGACCTGCGCCTGGCGCTGGCCGAGGACGTCAGCCAGATCAACGTAGAAAGCGCCGAGGAGCTGGACATCCTGTCGGCGCTCGCCGCCGGCACGGGCCGCACCGCCCGCGTCGCGCTGCGCGTCAATCCGGACGTGGACGCCGCCACGCACGCCAAGATCGCCACTGGCCGGGCGGGGGACAAATTTGGCATCCCCTGGGCCGACGCCGCCGCGGTGTATGCCCGCGCCGCCGCCCTCCCCGGCATCGCTCCCGTTGGCCTGGCGACACATATCGGCAGCCAGATTCTTTCCCTCGCGCCGTTCCGCGCCGCCTATGCCCGCATTGCCGCCCTGGTCACCGACCTGCGCGCCGCCGGCCAAACGGTGGAAAGCGTGGATTGCGGCGGCGGCCTCGGCATCCCCTACCGCAACGAGCCGGCGCCCAGCCCGGACGGCCTCGCCGGTGTCTTGCGCACCGCGTTCCACAACCTCGATGTACACCTCAAACTGGAACCCGGCCGCTGGCTGGTCGCCCCGGCCGGCGTGCTGCTGGCGACCGTGGTGCTCACCAAACAGACCAGTACCCGCTTCGTCGTACTGGACGCGGCCATGAACGACCTGGTGCGGCCGGCGATGTACGACGCTTGGCACGGCGTGGTACCGCTCTCGGCCGCCGACGCTGTCGCCCCGGTGGCGCCCGCCGACATCGTCGGGCCGGTCTGCGAAACCGGCGACACCTTCGCGCGCAACCGTCTTCTCCCATCGCTGCAACGCAACGCGCGCGTGGCAATTCTCGACGCGGGTGCGTATGGTTCGGTCATGAGTTCCACCTACAACGCCCGCCCGCTGGCCGCCGAAGTCTTGGTGGATGGCGCGCGCTGGGCGGTGATCCGCGACCGCCAGACCCACGAGGCGCTCTGGCAGAGCGAGCGCGTGCCGGACTTCATCGCATGACCCAGCCGCCGGAGGAGGAACTCAACCCGCTGCTGCGGCGCGTCGCCGGACGCCGCGAATTGGCCCGCCTCGCCATCCTGTTCGAGCATGTCTGGCCGGCGCTATGGCCGCCGCTCGGCGTCGCGGGCCTGTTCGTCTGCGTCGCCCTGCTCGACCTGCCGCGCTACCTTCCGCCCGCTTGGCATCTTGCCTTGCTTGCCGGAACGGTGGCCGCCATCGTGCTGCTGCTGGCGCGCGGCCTGTGGCCTGTCCGCGCGCCGGACGACACGGCGGCGGATCGTCGCCTGGAACGCGCCTCGGGCCTGACACACCGGCCGCTGGCGGTGCTCACCGACCGGCCGGCGCTGCATGACCCGGCCGGAGTCGCGCTGTGGCAGGCGCACTTGGCGCGCACCATCAGGCAGGTGCGGCGCCTACACGTTGGGACGCCGCACCCCGGCCTGCCCCGGCGCGACCGCCACGCGCTGCGCAGCGCGCTGGTGGTGGCGCTGATCGCCACGTTCGGCATCGCCGGGCAGGACGCTCCTGCCCGCCTCGCCGCCGCGCTGGAGCCAACCCTGCCACGCCTGCCGGAGCCGCCCGCCACCCAACTACAGGCCTGGATCACCCCGCCGCCGTACACGCAACTGGCGCCGGTGTTCCTCAAGCCGGAGGGCGGCGCGGTGTCGGTTCCCTCCGGCTCGCACCTGACGGTCAGCGTAACCGGCGGCTCCGGCACACCCAGCCTGTCGCTGGACGGAAGCGACGGTGAATTCCGCGCTTTGGACAAGGGCAGCTTCCAGGCCGACCGCGACCTGACCCAGGGTGGGCGCCTAGCGGTCCGCCGCAACGGGCGCGAACTGGCCGGCTGGGAACTGGCGGTGGTCGCGGACCGGCCGCCCAGCGTGGCCTGGACGGAACCGCCCGGCGGCACCGCCACGGGCCAGGAAACGCGCCTGCCCTGGACGGTAAACGACGACTACGGCGTGGTCTCCCTACAGGCCGAGCTACGCCTGAAGGACCGGCCGCAGGCACCGCCGCTGGTGGTGTCCATCCCGCTACCGGGCGGCTCGCCGAAAGCGGCGCATGGGGTGAACCAGCAGGACCTGACCGCGCATCCCTGGGCCGGGCTGCCGGTGATCGGCCGGCTTGTGGGCCGCGACGCGCCCGGCCAGCTTGGCACCAGCGCGAACGCCACATTGGTCTTGCCAGAGCGGCCGTTCCAGAATCCGGTGGCGCGCGCGCTGATCGACATCCGCAAGGGCCTCAGCGTGCATCCGGAGGATCGCGACAGCGCGGTGGACGCGCTCGACAAGCTGATTATGCAACCGCAGCTTCTGGCCGGCGATTTCGGCGCCTATGCCAATCTCGGCGCCCTGTATTACCTGCTGGAGTATGACAAGGCGCCCAAGGCGATCGACCAGGCGCAGGAACGGATGTGGCAGCTCGCGCTGCACCTGGAGGAAGGTCAGACCGAGCAAACCGCCCGCGCGCTTGAGCAAGCACGGCAGGCGGCGCGGGATGCGCTTGACAAGGCGATGCGAGACCCGAGCGAGGCCAACCGTCAGGCGCTGGAGAAGCGCCTGCAGGAGCTACAACAGGCGATCGAACGGCACATGCAGGCTCTGCTGGAGGAGACACAGCGCAACCATGAGGAGCTGCCGTTCGACCCCAATTCGCAGCATCTGTCGGACCGCGACTTCGAGCAAATGGCGGAGGCGGCACGCGAGGCGGCACGCGAAGGCCGCATGGATGACGCGCAGCGGCGCATGGCGGAGCTCGAGCGCATGCTCGACCAGTTGCGCAACGCCCGCGCGGAGCATGGCAAGATGGCGCAGCAACGCGCGCAGCGACGCCAGCGCGGCCAGCAGCAGATGGGCGCGTTGCAAGACATGATCGGGCGCCAGGGCGGCCTGCTGGACCACGCGCAGCGTCGCACGGACGCAGAGACGCAGCCGCGCTTCGGCCAGCCTGAGCCGACCAAACCGACCGATACCAATGCCGAGCGCGAGGCCGACCAGCGCGTGCAGCAGGCGCTGCGGCGGGCACTCGGCGAACTGATGCAGCAGTTCAGCGACCTCACTGGCGAGGTGCCGCCGGCACTGGGCCAAGCGGACACGGCGATGCGCGAGGCAGGGCGCGAGCTGGGTGCCGGCGACGACAAGGACGCCAGCGCGCAAGAGCAGAAGGCGATCGAGGCGCTGCAGAAGGGCGGGCAGCAGATGGGCCAGGCGATGGCCCGGCAGTTCGGTCCCGGCCAGCAGGGTGCGGACGGCGAAGCCGAGGACGGCGGCGCCGAGGGGCAGTTGATGATGCAGGAGGGGCGCGGCGACGGCAGCGGCAATGGCGTATTGCCCGGCTCGCCCGGGCGGGCGGACGGCCGGCGCGATCCGCTCGGCCGGCGTTACGGCCAGGGCACCTCGGGCGCCGACGAGGGCGATGACGTGACGGTACCGGAACAACGCGAGCGCCAGCGCACAAGGGCGATCGAGGAGGAACTGCGCCGCCGCGACGCCGACCGTGAACGGCCGCAGGAGGAGCTGGACTATTACGGCCGGCTGCTGAAGGGGTTCTGAAGCAGATAGCCGCGCGGATTGCCGCGTGTCATTGCAATCTGTCGGTCAATGCGAAGAACGACGCGACGCGGCGATCCCCGACCTGACGGCAACGTGCCGGCCGGGTTAACCGAGCATTAACCCAGGACGCGATAGCGTGTCGCTCCTCCTTCCCGACGGACGACAATGCAGCTACCGGGCGATCCGGCCGAAGCCTTCAATCGCGGCAATGCGTGCCTCACAGCCGGCGACGCAGCAGCCGCCGTCGCGGCATTCCAGTCCTGCCTGGACCTCCGGCCCGACCATCCCGCCACGCTATTCAACCTGGCGAACGCGCAGTCGCAGGCGGGCCAGGCCGTGGAGAGCGCCGAGACGCTGGTACGGTGCCTGCGCCGCGCCCCGGAATTCGGCGCCGCGCATATCAACCTAGCCAACGTCCTGTTGCGCCTGGGGATGCTCGACCAGGCGCGCGGGTTCGCGACGAGCGGCGTGCAGCTAATGCCAGGCTCGCCCGACGCCCTGCTCTGCCTCGCCGGCATCCTGCATCACGCAGGCGACCATGCGGCTGCGGTCTCGGCCTACCGGATGGCGCTGCACCATGCGCCCGGCCATGGCGGCGCGTTCAGCAGCCTGGGGAACACGTTGCGGGCCATGGGGCGGATGGACGATGCACTCGCGGCGCATGACCACGCGATCGCCGCGGCCCCCGAGAACACCCCGGATCACGCGGTATTCCGCTTCCACCGCGCCACGACGCTGCTGGCAGCGGGGGTATTCGCCGAGGGCTGGTCGGAGTACGAATGGCGCTGGCGCCGCCCCGGGCACCCGCCGCGCTTCGCCACCCCGCCCTGGCAGGGCGAGGCCCTGGATGGACGCACCATCCTGCTGCATCACGAGCAGGGACTGGGCGATACGCTGCAATTCGTGCGGTACGCACCGTTGGTGGCGGAGCATGGCGGAAGCGTGATCCTGCAAGTGCAGCCCTCGCTCGTCCGTCTGCTGCGCCCGACGCCGGGCGTGGCCCAGGTAGTCGCGCACGGCGAGCCTCTACCGCCGTTCGATTGCCACTGCCCGCTGATGAGCCTGCCGCTCGCCTTCGGCACGACGTTGGAGCGTATTCCGGCCGCGCCCGCCTATCTGCATGCCGATCCCACGCGCGTCGCCCGGTGGAACCAGCATTGGCACGACTGCCTGCCGCGTCACGACGGACCGCGTGTCGGGCTGGTCTGGGCCGGCTTGCCGAATCTCGACAATTGGGAGGCGCGGCTGATCGATCAGCGCCGCTCCCTGGGCCCCGCTGACCTAGCAGGGTTGGCCTGCCTGCCCGGCGTGCAATTCGTCAGCCTTCAGAAAGACCTGTCGCCGCCGCCCATCGCAGGGCTGGAGATGATCGATGGCATGGCCGGGATGGACGACTTCGCCGATACCGCGGCGCTGGTCGCCTCGCTCGATCTGGTGATCTCGGTGGACACGTCGGTCGCGCATCTCGCGGCAGGTCTGGGCCGCCCGGTCTGGTTGCTGTCACGTTACGACGGATGTTGGCGCTGGCTGCGGGACCGTCCCGATAGCCCGTGGTATCCAACGCTGCGACTGTATCGGCAGACCAGGCTGCATCACTGGCCAGAGGTGATCGCGCGCGTACGGGACGATCTCGAGGGAATGGTGGTCAGGTCATGACCATGACGGCTCTGACGAAACAGGCGTTTGATACCGAGAAGGCCGAGAGCCACGGAGGGCCACGGAGAAGTGTCATTGCGAGGCGCGAAGCGACGAAGCAATTCCCCGCGGGAGGTTGCTTCGTCGCTGCACTCCTAGCCAGAAAGAAGGGAGGATTTGCTGCGATAATCGGGTCGGGCCATATTTTTTCATTCAGGGCGGGTCGGCCGCCGCCGGCCGGTGGTCAACTCGCAATGACGATAATTCTCCGTGACCCTCCGTGGCCCTCGCCCTTCCCCGTATCAAAAGCTTGCTTGCTATCACTTGCCGTCGCCCCGCGTGGCGCGTGATGAGCACGTTTGACCGGCTGCATGGGCTGATCGGCACGTTGGGTACCGCGCAGCTATTCTTCATCGGCGGCTCGCAAAAGTCCGGCACCACCTGGCTGCAGCTATTGCTCGATGCGCATCCACGGATCGCCTGCAAGGGCGAGGGGCACGTCACCAACCACCTGGCGCAACTGCTGCTGAGCAGCCTGGACAAGCACAACCAGAAGATTGCGCACAAGAACCGCGTCGTGTTCGGTGAAATGGACGGCTTTCCGCTCTACACGGCCGACGACCTGTCGTACCTGATCGGTGCCGCGCTGCTGCTGGCCTTCACCAAGCCGGACACTGGCAAGGATCTACGCGCGATAGGCGAGAAGACGCCCGACAATGTCCGCTACTTCGACGTGCTGCACGCGATATTTCCGGCGGCGAAGTTCCTGCATGTGGTGCGCGACGGGCGCGACTGCGCGGTGTCCGGCTGGTTCCACAATCTGCGGACCGACCCCGACTGGATCCGGACGAAATTCCCCTCGCTGTCCGTCTACGCCGCGATGTTCGCGCGCGAATGGGCGACCGACATCGCCCACGCTGATCGCTTTGCCGCCGGCTGCAAGCAGGCGTGCCTCACCGTCCGCTACGAGGCGTTGCTGGGCGACACCACCGCGGTGCTGCGCGAGGTGCTCGACTTCCTGGGCGTGACGTCCGGCGTCGAAATGGTGGCGCAATGCTGCGACGCCGCCGCGTTCGAACGGCTGAGCGCCGGCCGGAGGCGCGGCGAGGAGAACCGCCAGTCGTTCTTCCGCAATGGCACGCAGGGTAACTGGCGAGAGCACCTGGACGACGCCGGCAACCGCGCCTTCGCCGACGCCGCCGCGCCGTGGCTGGAGCGGCTCGGCTATTGGTGATGTCATATACCCGATACGCGACATAGTCCGGCCCGATGGCACTCCAAAGAGGTCGCGGATCTGGGACCCTCGCCAAATTCCTGCGGACTCAGGATGTATCGGACGCCGTGGACCTACCTGATGGAGGCGGGGATTAACTATGCAATTCCGCCGCTGGTGATTTGTTACGCATTCCGGCGATTCATAACTGGCGGACTGACTATGGGCGGGTTAAGGCGACGCCCAGAAATAAGTGAGCCGGTTGTCATGGGAGAGGCGCTACTCCCGTCATCCCCGCGAAAGCGGGGACCCACACCGCATGGGTGCCCGCTTTCGCGGGGATGACGCGGAACCACAACCCGCATCCTCTGATTCGCCAATTTCTGGGCGTCGCCTAAAGGGATGATCTTGCGGGCTTGTGACGGCCGCCGGAAAGGAAGCTTTTACCACGGAGCTGTCCGAGGGCCGCAGAGTGTCCGTGGTGAAAGACATACTCCCTGTCACCCCAGCAACGGCACTCCGATCAGCAGCAGCGCCGCCAGGAAGATCACCCCGAAGATTGCTCCCAGCCGCCAGAAATCTGCCGGCGGAATATAGCCGCTGTTGTAATACGCCAGGCCCGGGCCGGTGGCGTATGGGCTGATCACCCCCATGATCCCGGTCGTCAGCGCCAGGCCCAGCGCCAGTGTGCCCGGATTGACGCCGGGAATCCCCATGCCCGCGGCCAGCATCACCGGCATCATCGCGGTGGTATGCGCGGTGAGGCTGGCGAACATGTAATGCGAGAAGAAGTAAATGGCGATGAACGCCAGCAGGATCAGCCGGGGCGAGAACCCGCCAACATGCGCGGCGACGAAGGCCGCGAACCATGTCACGAAGCCGGCGCGTGACAGGCCGTCGGCCAGCGTGACCAGGGTGGCGAGCAAGACCAGTGTGGTCCAGGCGCTGTGGTTGCGCGCCATGTCATCCCAGGTGACCACGCGCAGCACGAGCATCAGCGAAATCGCCACGAACGCCACCAGCGTGGTGTCGATCAGGCTGGCGCCGAACACCCAAAGCCCCACGGCACCGACCATCACCACCATCAGAACGATCTCGCGCCAGGAAACCGGCCCCATCGTGCGCAATTCCTCGCGCGCCCAGGTGGTGGCCTCGCTGCTGCGGCGGACCCGTGGCGGATAGATCAGGTAGCTGAGCAATGGCAGCGCCAGCAGCAGCGGCAGCGCGAATGGTACCGAAGCGCGCATCCACTGCAGATAGCCGATATCGACATGGGCAATCTTGCGAGTGAACTCGAGGGCGAGAAAATTCGGCGCCAGCGCGGTCATGAACAGCGACGAGGTGACGCAGGTTGCCGCGAAGGTGGTCCACATGATGTAGCCGCCGAGCCGGCGCGCCGACGGATCGTTCGGCTTGGAGTCATACAACGGCGGCAGGTTGTTCACGATCGGAAAGATGATGCCGGCACTGCGCGCGGTGTTGGACGGGGTGAACGGCGCGAGCAAGGCGTCGGCAAAGGTCGTGGCGTAGCCGAGTGACAGCGTGCTGCGGCCCAGCGCGCGCACCAACAGCAGCGCGATGCGCCGGCCGAGGCCGGTCTTCTCGTAGGCGAGTGCGAACATGAAGGCGCCGCCGACCAGCCAGACCGTGGTGTTGGCGAAGCCGGACAGCGCCCAATTGGCCGATTGGCTGACCACGTTAAAGCCCGGCTTCGCCAGGTCGGCTGGGTCGAACAGGACGTAGCGGGAGAGCGAAGCGGCCAGCGTCAGGCCGATCAAGCCGACGGCGGGATTGGGTAGCGGTACGGTGACGAGCGCGGCGATTACGCCGGCAAATAGTGCGAAGTAGTACCAAGCATGCTGCGACAACCCGGCGGGCGGCGCGAGCATGGCGAGCAGCGCCGCCAGCGCGATTGGCAGCACGGCGCGCCACCAGCCGGCGAATTGCGCTTTCGGGCGCAGGACCGTGGTGGCGTTGCTGGCGGACATCTCCGACTCCGACACGCGGGGGGTTCCGGGACTTTTCGGCCAAGTCTGCGACCATCTCATTGATTTCGATCAACCGCGGGTGGCGCTCGCGCAATTGCCGGCAGTCCCGCATCCCGCGACTTTTCGGCGTCCCCGCGCGCCGTCTCCCTAACCATTCATTATCCTTTGTGTCGCTATAACGACGCCAGCTTGGCCGACGGGTGGCAAGACACCCCCTGTCCTGCACAAGCCGCACCAGCGGGCCGCCTTGACCCATGTCAATGCGGCGGTGCGCTGGGTACGCCATCAATGGCGGATGCAACACACGTTCGCCGGACTGGAACCTATCGATATGGATGGCGGTGCCGAACGTGGCCGTGAGAAATATCAGCGCCTGCTGACGATGGCGCGCCGGCTGCCGCCGGTCGTCACCGCGGTGGTGCATCCCTGCGACGCGGTGTCGCTCGCCGGTGCGGTGGAGGCTTATCGCCTCGGCCTGATCGCGCCGATCCTGGTCGCCCCGCCCGCGCGCCTGGCAGAGCTTGCCCGGCAAAACAACATCAACATCTCGGGTCTGCCGCTCGTCGCCTCGGAACATAGCCACGATTCGGCGGCAAAGGCCGTCGCCCTGGTGCGCGAGGCCAAGGCCGAGGCGCTGATGAAGGGCAGCCTGCACACCGACGAGTTGATGGCCGCGGTGGTCGCCCATGACAGCGGCGTGCGCACGGCGCGCCGCATCAGCCACTGCTTCATTATGGACGTGCCCGGCCACGCCGCGCCGCTGATCATCACCGACGCCGCGGTGAACATCGCGCCGGCCCTGGAGGACAAGGTCGACATCGTGCAGAACGCGATCGACCTCGCCCATGCCATCGGCATCGAGCGGCCGCTGGTGGCGATCCTGTCGGCAATGGAGATGGTAAACCCGAAAGTGCCTTCCACGATCGAGGCGGCGGCCCTGTGCAAGATGGCGGATCGCGGCCAGATCACCGGCGGCGTGCTCGACGGGCCGCTGGCGCTGGACAACGCGATCAGCCGCGAGGCGGCAGCGATCAAGCACATCGTCTCGCCGGTGGCCGGGCGCGCCAACGTCCTGGTTGTGCCGGACCTCGAAGCCGGCAACATGCTCGCGAAGAGCCTATCCTTCCTGGCCGGGGCGGAGAGCGCCGGCATCGTGCTCGGCGCACGAGTGCCGATCATCCTGACCAGCCGGGCGGACACGCTGATCTCGCGCATCGGTTCGTGCGCGGTGGCCTCGCTGGTGGCGGCACGGCGGCGGCAAACCGCCGATGGCGTGATCCGCTAGCCCGTGCCCCTCGCCCGCTCTGGGGGCGAGGTCGAGACGCGCGAGCGGCGAGGGTGAGGGTGCAGCGGGGCGACCCGATCGCCCTCAACCTCGGTGCTTCCTACCTCGACCTCTCCCGCCCCAGGCGGGAGAGGTTAGCCGGGACCGAACCGGCGCCGCGCCTTGCGTGCCTCCAACTCCTTGCGGGCGCGGTCTATCATCAGGGCGGTACCATGGCGCTCGGCGTGGAACCGCACGCGGGCCCTGGCGTGCATGCTCTCCATGACTCCAAGTAGATCCTCGGCGCTCGCCAGGTCGCCACGCTGCAGGGCGACGCGGAATACATCCTCGATCGCATCCTCCAGCCGGCGCCGCAACCAATTCTGCACCTGGTATGGCGGAGGAGAAGACGCTGCCTGATATTTCTCTCCGAAGGCGGTCAGGTTCGCCGCCCCGCGGACGCCAAAGGACATGCGCCGCATCCTCGCCCCCGTCAGCGTTTGGCCAACCGGCGAGCAGTGCGCAGAAGGAGCTGGCGGTCTTCCGGGGCGCATTCGCGGTACAGCCGCAACAGGGCTAATTCGTCCCCAGTGCCGGCCTGCAGGTTCGCACGCTTTTCCCGCCCGTGGGTTAGGTGCTCGATGCCGACCGAGAGCACTTCGGAGATTCGCGAGAGGTTGCCGGTGAGTTGACCGGCACGCCCGGTTTCCCACTGCGCCACGGCACTGCGCGATACGCCCACCGCCTCCGCCAACTGCTCCTGGGTCCAGCCGCGCTCCTGCCGCGCGGCACGAATCCGTTCGCCGATCTGTACTGGGTCACTCATGCCGCACTTGTAAGTCAGTTCAGATAACCAGGGAAGCGGAATTATGGGGTCGGGATGCCGGCCGGCAAGCCCGCGCAGGCGGCGGCCGGGGACGGCACCTGACCGGCGCCCGCGCAGGATTCCGGTAATGGCGTGTTATTTATATTGACGTATACGGTCACTTGGACTAACGTATTCGCGGTCAACAACCACCGGAGCACCTCGTCCCCATGTCACGCAAAATCCCGTGGACCGATGCCCAGGACGCGCAAATCCGCCGGCGGCGGAGCGAAGGCGCGAGCTGGGAGGCTATCGCCGCCGACCTGGCACTGACGCTGTGGGCGGTGACGGACCGCGGCCGGCGCATCGGCGTCGGCCACCCACAAGGTGAATTCGTGCCTGCGCCGGAGGACCCGCAGCGCGAGCCGTTGCCGGCCGGCCATCCGACGAGCTGGGACGCGATCAACGCCGGTACCGTGCTGGAGGGCGAGCCTTACCCGTTGCGGTTCTTCCGCCGCTGACCCCTCGCCCACACGTCCCGCAAGGAGCCTTCTGCCATGGTCGCCACCATCAAACCCGGCGCCGCAACCGCGCCCGCCTATCATCCCGCACCCGTGTTCACGCCAGACGGGCAGCCGATAGACGCGGAATTTGTGATCTACCGGTTGGAGGAGGCCGGCGCGACGCTGCTGGCACTGCCCGGCACCGGCTGGACCACCAAGCTGCGCAGCTCCTCCATCGAGATCGTGCGCACTGCGGTGGAGAACTACGGCTGGACCGAAATGCGCATCCGTCCGCCGGTTCCGTCCGCGGAGAAGATCACCCGCATGGACGAGGCGATGGGGTGGATCGGGGTGATCCCGCTGGAGCGCTACGTGCTGCGCCGCATCGTCGGTGCACGCAGCCTGGTGCACCCGATCACCGAGCGGCACTTGTTTCCGTGGCGGCGGCTCGGCGCGGTGCTGGGCGCCGACCACAAGGCGGTAAAGAGCTGGCACGGGCAGGCGATCGACATGATCGTCGCCGCGTTGCGCCGTGCATGACAGAAATCGAGCCACCGGTGGACAACGGGCAGATCAGTCCATATATGGACATCGAAATGCGCGGTGCTCCGCAACCAGGACCAGGACCCGACCGCAAGGCGCTGTCATCCGCCGCCCTGCGGGCCTTCTATGGCTTGGCTTCCCTGTGGAAGCTCAGCGTCGCGGAGCAGATGACGCTGCTTGGCATCAGCGCGCGGTCAACCTACTTCCAATGGAAGAAGCATCCCGACACTGCCCTGCCGAAAGACACGCTCGAGCGAATTTCCTATCTGCTCGGCATCTACAAGGCGCTGCAGATCCTGTTGCCGGAAGCCGCGGCGGCCGATGCGTGGGTGCGGCAGCCCAACCAGGCGCCGCTCTTCGGCGGCCGCTCCGCGCTGGACCGTATGCTGTCGGGCCACGTCGCCGACCTGTTCGAGGTGCGCCGCTATCTCGACGCGCAGCGCGGCGGATGGGCGTGACGATCCCACAACGGTGGGTCGTGTGGCAGCCGTCCTGGCGCATCGTGCCGAGTCGCTTCCCGCCGATCGACCTGTTCGAGCGCATTGCCGATCCGGCTGACTGGGACGCGCTGATCGCCGTCGAGTCGCTGACCAACGACCGCATACGCGAAGCGGTGGGCGACATCGCCCTGGTGCCACCCCAGGAACGCATCGGCGGCCCGGGCGCATCTATCGTGATGGCGGCGTTCACCCATCTCAATCCGGACGGCAGCCGGTTCAGCGACGGCAGTTTCGGCGTGTTTTACGCCGCCGCGGAGCTGGCGACCGCAGTCGCAGAGACCCGGTATCACCGCGCGCGCTTCATGCTGGCGACCAGCCAGCCACGCATGGAACTGGACATGCGGGTCTATGTCGTGGACCTCGAGGGCGAACTGCACGACATCGGTGGCCTGCGCGCTGCGATGCCGGCGGTTTACGACCCGAATGACTACGCTGCCGGCCAGGCGCTGGCGCGCCGGCTGCGCGCCGAGGGATCGTCCGGCATCGTCTATGACAGCGTGCGGCATGAGGGCGGCGCATGTGCCGCGGTATTCCGGCCGCGTTGCCTGACCAATCCCAGGCAGGAGCGGCATCTCTGTTACGTGTGGGACGAGCGGACCATCGCGACGGTGTACGAGAAGCGGGCGATGTGACCAGGCGAGCGGCCGGGCACGGTCCATGGTGCGTGTCGATCAGATAGGCGGCGCGAACGTGGCAACGAGGGACGTCGGGCCGTCACGACCCTCGCAGCGTCAGTGAGGTCGGTGGCCGTGGCCCTCATGTTCGCGGCCTCGGCTTTCAAGCTGATGGCGGCCGCGTTCGCCGCCGCAATCGCCTGTGGAACGCCGGCGCCGCGACCTTGAGTGCCTGCCGCACCAGGGTCGGCGCCGGCGCCGCCGTCGCACCGAACGGCACGACGGCGCAATCCGGCCGCTTGGGGGGAGTGCCGCTCGTCTCGCGTTGGGTGCAGCCGGGCAACAGGCTCAATCGTGTCCGGGCCTTGGTGTCGGCCGCTTGCTGTTGTTCCACAACGATTGCATCGACCGCCTGCTAGCCAGCCTGATAGCTCGATACGACGACATCGACACCGGGTTGAAGCCGCTGATCCCTTGGTTATAGACGTAGAGGAAACAGGCGGAGAGGCCGGTCACCCCCAAGCAGCGGCACGAGAAGCCGGCTTCCCGCCATGGCGCTTCCCCCGTTGTCGTGCCGCGACGACGTACTGATTCGTGCGACGCTCGTGGCACCACCGATTATCGCCGGTTCGTTGTCCGATACATTTGCTATTGTCAGGCGCATCCGGGTCGTCCCGGGCAGTGCGAGCACCCCACTCGTCCAGGTCCGCGGTTGCCGCAGAGCCCCGGCCCCTATGGCCCCTTGTGGATCGGGTCCACCCAGTAGACCGCCTCCGGCTTCTCCACCGGTTCGATGTCCAGATTCACCACCACCGCCTCGTTGTCGCTGCGCACCAGGACGCATTCCAGCGTCTCGTCCGAGCTGGCATTGATCTCCTGGTGCGGCACGTAGGGCGGCACGAAGATGAAATCCCCCGCCTCCGCCTCGGCGACGAATTCCAGCTTCTCGCCCCAGCGCATCCGCGCCTTGCCACGGATCACGTAGATCACGCTCTCCAGCGCGCCGTGGTGGTGCGCGCCGGTCTTCGCGTTGGCATGGATGTGCACCGTTCCGGCCCAGATCTTTTGCGCCCCTACCCTTGCGGCATTGATCGCCGCCGCGCGGTTCATCCCCGGCGTCTGCGGCGTGTTGGTGTCGAGCTGGTTGCCTTTGATCACCCGCACGCCATTATGCCGCCAGTCCACCGTGCCGGGCGCCGGCGCCGCAGGCGCGTGATCGTGATCGTGATCCTGGTTATGACTCATCGTGCTGCTTCCCATCCGGATTTGTCCGCCTTTGTCGCGCCTGGCACGCCGCGTGTGAAGCCCCGGGTGAGTACACCTCGCCCGCGGAGCGGGAGAGGTCGGCGAGAAGCGCTGGATGAGGGTGTGTCGGAGGCACGAGGCACATCGTGCCTCCGCCGCAGCCTCACCCTCGACGCTTCGGTTGGTTCGCATCGCGACCCAACTGCGTCGGTTCGCTCCGCTGCCCAACCCGCCTCCCCGGGCGAGGTGTACGAGACGCCAGCCACACCGTCTGCGCCGCGGCGAACAGTGCGAGCTGTCCAGCGGTCAGCAGGAACGCCAGCCGCCACGAGCCGGTCATCGTCACCAGCAGGGAGAACGCAGCCGGTCCGGCGACGTAGCCGAGAAAGATGAAAACCGTGCTGCCAGACGTGGCGACCGCCACCATCTCGAGCGGCGCCAGGCGCGCCACTTCGGCCATGACGATGCCGTTCCAGCTTGCTGCCACGAACCCAACCGCGCCGGCTAGCACCGCGACCGTCGGCAGCGCTACCCGATCCGGCAGGCAGCCGAACGCCGCGACCAGCGCCGAAGCAACATAGGCCTGCACGGTCAGGTTCAGCGCTGCGCGTCCGGTGCGGTCGGCCAGCCAGCCGAGGAAGACGCGCGCGAATACCCCCGCGCCCTGCATGCACGCGTACGCCAACCCGGCCTGCGCCAGCGTCAGTCCGCGATCCGTCGCCAGATAGGTCACGCTGAATGAGAACAGATTGCCCTGCGCCACGGCGAACGACGCGCCGAGCAATGTGATGGGCACCAGCAACGGGTCAGAGAGCAGACTGGCGGCCGGCTCGCGTAGCGTGCGCCAGCGGAACAGCGCGCGCGGGCCGATCGGTCGCGTCGGATCGCGCTCAGCGTCCATCCGGCCGCGCAACGGTGCGATCGCCAGCGCGGCCAGGACGCCAACCAGCATGCCAATCGTCAATCCAGCCTCCCAGCCGAACCGGCCGGCGATCGGCGCAACCAGCAACCCGGCCAGCGCGCCGCCCGCGGGTGCGCCGGCCTGCTTGATCGAGAAGATCAGCGTGCGGTGTCGCGCAGGCACGGTCGCGGCCAGGATGCGGCTGCCGGCCGGTGGCGTGGGCCCGTAGCCGACGCCGAGCAATAGCGCGGCCGCCACCAGCGCCGGCCACCAGCCGCTCGCGCAGATCGCCAGGCTCGCCGCGCCGAGCAAGGATCCCGCCTGCAGCATGCGGACGGGCCCCATCCGCGCCAGCACCGGCCCGCCGAACGCCAGGAACAGCACGGTGCCCGCCGAAGTGAGGGCGGAAAGCACGCCAATCGCCTGCGTCCCCACGCCGGCCCGCACGGTGAGCAGCGGCGCGACGACCGGCAGGCACTGACCCATGAAGGAAGCGACCGACTGCATCAGCAGCGTCGCACCCAGCGCCGTCATCCAGGAGACTTGCTGCATCTGCTCGCTTCATCCGGCCGGCGCCGGCAGGGTCAATCGACGCGGGCGACCCGAAAACCCTTTGGCGTGTGAGGCGCTTCACAGCCTCGGTACGGCACGGAACGCTATCCTATCGCCAAAATCAGGGAGCCGGCGATGGAACACATCCTTGCCGAACAGGGGCTGAGCTTGACCTATCTGCGCGATCCGTTGAAGAACGAGGCATTCGATCCGTGCCGCATCCTCGACGATCTTTCGGATGGCGGCATCGCCAGCGCCATGCTGCCGTGGCAGAACGCCTTTCGCATGGCCGAGAGCGACCACCTCGTCCTCGCCACCGGACGCAATGACGGACGCTGTCTCGGCGTGCTCACGGCGAGCGACCTGGCGACGGAACGGGAACCGTTCCTGTTCCTCGACGCGGCGTGTGTGGCGCCGGTGGCCCGCGCCTCCAACCTTGTGCACCGTATGGTCGCCTTCGCCATGCTACAGATAGCCGGCTGCGCCACGACACCGACCGTGCTCGCCGCCTGCGTCCGGACACCTGGCTGCGCGCGCGATCTGCGCGAGCTCGGCCAAGTCTTCACCGCGGCGGCATTGTTTCCCGCGGGGCCGGAGGCTGTCGTCATCGACCTCGGCATGGCGTCGCTGGCGCGGCGGATCGGGCGAGTCGTGCGGCCCGGATCGCGCTACGAATCGGCCACCGGCGTGTTCCGCTCCGATGCATTGGCCGGTGCGACGCGGCGTCCCGGTGGCAGCCCCAGTGGCATTCCCGATGGCATCCATCGCATGGAGGAGACGCTTGTTGTCATCGACTTGAGCGCGGCGAACGAAGCGGCCATCCTCGATGATGCGCGCAAGCTGTACCGCACGCGGCCGAGCCGTGGCACGCGGCATGGCTTCGCCAACGGCGACACCGTCGCCACCGCTGCGTTGCAGCCACGGCGCCGGTTGCCCGACGCAACCGCGCTCTGATCAGGCGCGCTGCCGTGGCACGAAGCGTCCGGAGCCGCGCAGCGAGAGCAGTTGCGCGCCGTCCCAGATAAGCCGGCCGCGTAGATAAGTCGCCGCGACGCGGGCGCGTATGCGCCGCCCGTGGTACGGCGACCAGCGCATCTCTGGCCGGTCCAGGATCACCGCTTGGTCAAACGTGAAATCACCAGGCTCCAGCACCAGCAGATCGGCATCCGAGCCGACTCGGATCGTTCCTTTCCGCGGCCACAGCCCGTGCAGCTTCGCGCTGCGCTCGGCGCAATAGGTCGCCATCAGCGTCGGCGGCAGCCCGCGTTCGGCCAGCAGCGAAAACATCAACGGCGCGAAACTCTGCAGCCCGGTGAGTCCCGCGCCGCAGGCGAAGATGTCCGGCAGCGTCTTGCGTTCGATCGGCCACGGCGCGTGGTCGGTAGAGACATAGGCGATCTTGTCGGCCACCAGACACGCCCACATGCGCTCCACCTCCGCTTCGGTGCGTAGCGGCGGATTGCATTTCGCCAGGCCGGCGAGGCGGACGATGTCGTCCTCGGTGAGGCACAGGTACTGGATGCAGGCTTCGCCGGTTGTCTGCGCGCCCATGCCGCGGAACGTCTCGGCAATCTCGAAGCCGCGCGCCAGCGACGAATGCGCGATGTGCACGTGCGCGCCGGTCTCCAGCGCCATCTCGAAGATTTCCAGGTCCGCCATGGTTTCGGCCAGTGGCGGTCGGGTGCGGCAATGCATGATCGGCGCGCAGCGTCCCGCAGCGCGCGCTTCGGCGGTCAGCGACTCGACAAGTTCCTGGTCCTCGTTGTGGATCGCCACCGGCAGGTCGGTCTTCGCGATCTCGCGGAATGCAGAGAGCATGGTCGGATGGTCGATGCGCGGAAAACGCACCGCGTCGTACTCGTATGTGGAGAGCTTGAACGCTGAGATGCCGGCGGCGGCCAGTCCGGGGATCGCATCCAGTCCACCGGTCTTAAGGATCGTCCCGTACAGCGCCATGTCGACATGCGCAGTACGCTCTACCCAGCCGATCTTGTCGGCGAGGATTGCCGCATCGGTCACTGGCGCCGGCACGTCGTACGGCATGTCGCAGCAGGTTGTAACGCCGCCGGCGGCAGCGCAGCGCGTGGCGCTTTCGATGCCCGGCCAGCCGGTGGAGGACGAGGTGTGCATGTGGCCATCGACCAGGCCGGGCAGAATAAACCTGCCGCTGTGGTCGATGATTTCGGTCGCCGGCGGCACCGCGCCCTCGCCGATCGCGGCAATCGTCTCGCCGCGCACTGCGACGTAGCCGTGGTCGAAGATGGCGTCGGCGGTGACCACCGTGCCGACGATCACCCGATCGAATGGCGTTGACACTTATATGTGTATCCCTCGCTGCTGGTGTAGTTCGTGCGTCACGTTGCATGCCCCGTCGCATGTCCCCTGGGGCGCGCTTGCCGTGATGTCAGCGCGCTCCTACGAAGGTGCGTACGTTATCCCCGCGAAAGCGGGGACCCAAGTCGCTCTCGGACTCGATCCGGGGCCGGGTCCCCGCTTTCGCGGGGATGACGACATGAAGGCTAGACCGCGCGCGAGAGGTCGCCAACCCTCCGCGCAATCCGGAGGAACGTATGATCCTGCACGATTTGAGGGTGCATCCCTCGAAGGACAACCTGAAACGCGAGGACCAGCTTGCCTGGAAGATTGCCGCCGTCGCTGCCGACAAGGTGCCGGTGGAGAAGGACGTGGTGGAGATGATCGTCAACCGCGTCATCGACAACGCCGCTGTGGCGGTCGCTTCGGTCAATCGGCACGCCCCGATGTCGGCGCGCGACATGGCGCTGGGCCATCCGCGTCCGCGCGGGCTTAGCGGTGCGACAGTGTTCGGAGTGGCGTCGGGCAAAACCGTCAGCCCGGAATACGCCGCCTGGGCGAACGGCACGGCGGTGCGCGAGCTCGACATGCACGACACCTTCCTCGCGCAGGACTACTCGCATCCCGGCGACAACATCCCGCCCATCCTCGCGGTGGCGCAGACCATGGGGAAATCCGGTCGCGACCTGGTGCGCGGCATCGCCACCGGCTACGAGATCCACATCGACCTGGTGCGTGCGATCTCGCTGCACAAGCACAGGATCGACCACATCACCCACCTCTGCCCGGGACAGGCCGCAGGCATCGGTACGCTGCTGAACCTGAAGCCGGGGGTGATCTATCAGGCGGTGCAGCAGGCCGTGCATGTCAGCGTCACCACGCGCCAGTCACGCAAGGGCGAGATCAGCTCGTGGAAAGCCTACGCGCCCGCGCACGCCGGCAAGCTGGCGGTGGAGGCGGTGGATCGCGTGATGCGCGGCGAAGGCGCGCCCAGTCCGATCTATGAAGGCGAGGACAGCGTGATTGCCTGGGTGCTGGATGGGCCGCAGGCGCATTACCAAGTGCCGCTTCCGGCGCCGGGCGAGCCGAAGCGGGCAATCCTCGACAGCTTCACCAAGGAGCACAGTGCCGAATACCAGTCGCAGGCGCTGATTGACCTGGCGTTCCGCATGCGACAGCAGATCCCGGACCTGGAGGCGGTGGAAAAAATAATCATCCATACCAGCCACCACACCCATGCAGTGATCGGCACTGGCGCCAACGATCCGCAGAAGATGGACCCGAAGGCGAGTCGTGAGACGCTCGATCACTCGATCATGTATATCTTCGCCGTCGCGCTCCAGGATGGACGCTGGCACCACGTGGACAGCTACGCGCCAAAGCGCGCGGCGCGGCCCGACACGGTGCGGCTATGGCACAAGATCGAAACCCGCGAGGACCCGGAGTGGGAGCGGCGGTACCTCTCCACCGACCCGAACGAGATCGCGTTTGGCGGACGGGTCGAGGTGTTCCTGCGTGACGGCACGACGCTGGTGGATGAACTGGCGGTCGCCAACGCACATCCGCGAGGGGCGAAGCCGTTCAAGCGGGAGGACTATGTCCGCAAATTCCTCACCATGACCGACGGGATCATCACCGCGCGCGAGGCGAACCGGTTCCTGGAGGTCGCACAGTCGCTGCCGCGGCTGAAGGTGGAGGAACTGCATGGGCTGAATGTCGTGCTGCCGGCGGGGACGTTGGCGGTCGGCAAGCCGGGGATATTCTGAAACTTCTGACTCCCTCTCCCGCTTCGCGGGAGAGGGAGACTTCATTGAAAGGAACGCAACCATGAGCGACATCGCTGCCCTCCCCAATCGGGCGAAGAAGGGCGTCGGCCTGTCCGGCGTGACCGCCGGCAACACCGCGTTGTGCACGGTCGGCCGCACCGGAAACGACCTGCACTACCGCGGCTACGACATCCTCGACGTCGCGGAGCAATGCGAGTTCGAGGAGATCGCCTACCTGCTGGTGCACGGCAAACTACCGACGCGCGCCGAGCTGGCCGGCTACAAGGCCAAGCTGATTGCGCTGCGCGGACTGCCCGCCGCGGTGAAGCAGTCGCTTGAGGCGCTGCCCGCAGCCTCGCATCCGATGGACGTGATGCGCACCGCCGTGTCGGCGCTTGGCTGCGTGCTGCCCGAGAAGGACAACCAGAACCAGCCGGGCGCGCGCGACATCATCGACCGGCTGATGGCCTGCCTCGGTCCCGCGCTGCTGTACTGGTTCCACTACGCCCATAACGGCAAGCGGATCGAGGTGGAGACCGACGACGACTCGATCGGCGGGAACTTCCTGCACCTGCTGCACGGCAGGCCGCCGAGCGAGATGTTCGTCCGCGCCATGCACACCTCGCTGATCCTCTACGCCGAGCATGAGTTCAACGCCTCCACCTTCACTTGCCGGGTGGTCGCCGGCACCGGGGCAGACATGTACTCGGCGATCACTGCCGGCATCGGCGCGCTGCGCGGACCGAAGCATGGCGGCGCCAACGAAGTGTCGTTCGAGATCCAGAGCCGCTACGCCACGCCGGACGAGGCGGAGACCGATATCCGCAAGCGCGTTGCCAACCGCGAGGTAGTGATCGGCTTCGGCCACGCCGTCTACACGATCGCCGATCCGCGGAACAAGGTGATCAAGGAGGTGGCGCGGCGATTGTCGCAAGCGGCCGGCTCGATGAAGCTGTTCGGCATCGCCGACCGGATCGAGGCGACAATGGCTGACGCTAAGCAGATGTTCGCCAACCTCGATTGGTTCAGCGCCATCTCCTACCACATGCTCGGCGTGCCGACGGCGATGTTCACACCACTGTTCGTGATCGCGCGCACCTCCGGCTGGGGCGCCCACGTGATCGAGCAGCGCATCGACAACAAGCTGATCCGGCCGACCGCCAACTACACCGGGCCGGAGAATGTGCCCTTCGTGCCAATCGACCAGCGACGCTGACTCGGCTCGAGTTGCTGCAAGCAGCCGCCACGGCAGCGATGCCGCGGCGGTTTTAGTTTGGGGACGACCGCTCCCGCTTCGCGTGCGAGGTCGCAGTGCGAAGCGCTGCGGGTAAGGGTGTCGGGACATGCACGCTGTCATCATTCGCGCATGCCGCACCCTCACCGATCACTACGTGACGACCTCTCCCACGTCGCGGGAGAGGTCTTATGTGTGGCATGAATGCATCGCACCGGACGACGCATGACATTTTTTGCATCGGCGATGCGATACGACGTTGCTTTTTGTTGACATACGCATGCGAGACGATGGATAGCGGATTCGGTATGCGCGACTCCGATTCGCATAACACGTCAAGTCTGTCGGCGCGCGCATCCAGAAACGGAAGGACGGTCGATGGACCGCAGCCTCGTCCAGGCGAAGCAGAAGCGATCGGATGCCGACGCATCAGGCAGGATCGCGCAAGGAACGGTGAAGACCGCGGTGCACGCACATTGCACTGGGCTGGTTCGCCACACGTCGGGACGTTTGCGGCCGTGGCGCGCGCGGGAACAAGCGCAGTTCCGCGACGGATCCGTCGGATGGCCACCATGCTCGATTGACGAGTTCGCGCTGGCATGGCGCGGCAATGCCGATCCGATCGCTGCCCTGACGTTGCCGGTCTGTCCGCGCGAAAGCGATGCGACGGCAGACAGAGTGCGGAACCGGCTGCACGGCCTGCCGTGAGTCAACCCGCGTCAACAACGAACGACACCAGAAGGAGCTTCAACAGGTGAGCAACGAAGAGACTACCGAAAAGCCGCGCGCACAAGCGATGGCGATACGGGCTGCCAAGAAAGCGGCGAAGAAGGGCCGCAAGGCTGCTGCCAAGAAGGTTGGGCGCAAGGCTGCCCCGAAGAAGGCTGGACGCAAGGCAGCCGCGAAGGGCGCTCGCAAGACCGTCGGGCGCAAGGTCGGGGCAAAGAAGAAGGCTGGCGCGAAGAAGAAGGCCGCTGCCCCGAAGAAGGCCGGCGCAAAGAAGAAGGCCGGTGCGAAGAAGGCCGCCGCCAAGAAGGGCCCGCGCAAGACCGCAGGGCGTAAGAAGAAGGCCGCTGCGGCACCTGCGCCGGAGATGCCGGAAGGCGGTTCAGGCGAGTCGATGAGCTGAGTTCCGCGATGATGCCTCTCCCGCTTCCGGGGTCGAGCCGCGAAGCGGATTAACGCGAGGTGCGAGAGCACCGAGGGTGAGGGTGCCGCGAACCGCATCGTGCGTGTTGCGGCACCCTCACCCGTCGTTTGACGACGACCTCTCCCGCGCCACGCACGGGAGAGGTTTTCTTAAAGCAGTTCTTCCACCTGTGGCGGCGTCAGCAGCCGCGGTGTGGTGTGGCGCAGCATGAGATAGAGCTTCGCCGCCTCCTCCAGTTCCTCCGCGGCATACACCGCATCGGTCAGCGTCTTGCCGGATACCACCGGCCCGTGATTGGCCAGCAGTACCGCACGTGCATCCTGCGCAGCCGCATGGATCGCCGGCTCCATCGCCGGATCGCCCGGACGGTAATAGCTGACGATCGGCAACCGCCGGCCGACACGCATGACGAAATACGGCGTCAGCGGCGGGATCGGATTGTCGCCGTCAACGTCAGGCAGGCACGCCACCGCAGTGGCCTGAGTGGAATGCAGGTGCACCACCGCCCCGGTGTCCACACGTGCGCGATAGAAGGCGCGGTGCATGAACACCTCCTTCGATGGCTTGTCGCCGCCGATGTGGCGGAACTCGGCGTCCAGCCGCGACAGCCGTGCCGCGTCGAGCCGCCCGAGACTCGAATTGGTCGGCGTGATCAGATAGCCGTCCCCTGATTCCCTTGGGAGCTTCACGCTGATATTGCCGGCGCTGCCGACCGAGAAGCCGCGCGCGAACAGACTGGCGGCCAGCTCGACCAGCAGATCCCTGATGTCCTGGTCGTACATGTCATGCCTCCAGCATCTCGAACGCCTTCAGGAAAAAGTCGGGCGCGCCGAAATTGCCCGACTTCAGCGCCATCAACAGCGGCGCACCGCTGCCCTGCGCATAGGTCCACGGCACGCCGGGATCGATCTCCGCGCCGATGCGCAAGCTGCTGACGCCGAGCCGCTGCACCACTGCGCCGGCGGTCTCGCCACCCGCTACGACAATGCGTCGCGCGCCATTCGACACGATGCCCTCGGCGATTTGCGCCATCGCCGCTTCGATCAGCGCGCCGGCGGCATCGCGTCCCAGCTTGGCCTGCACCGCGGCGACCTTGTCCGGCGGTGCGGATGCAGCGATCACAATCGGCGCGTCCCCTAGCCGACTGTGCGACCAATCGAGTGCCGCTGCCGCGAGTTGCGCCGCGTCCGGCGTGGCCAGCGGTTCCAGTTGCCACACCGGCAGATGCGAGCGCGCGATCGCAAGCTGCGTCAGCGTCGCTCGAGAGCAGGAGCCGGCGAGCACGGCGGCGTGGCCGGTGACACGCGGCAAGGCGCCGGCATCGCTTTCCGCCGGCAGCAATCCCGCGCGACGGAAATTCTCCGGCAGACGCATCGCCACACCGGATCCGCCGGTGATCAGCGCATGCTCTGCCGCCGCATCGCCGATCGCCAGCAGATGCGCGTCATTCACCGCGTCGACGATCGCATATCGCCTGCCTTGCTCTTTCAATGCTGTCATGGCGTCGCGGATTGCCGCGCTGCCTTGTTCGACGGTCGCGTAGGGTACCAGGCCGACGGTGCCGTCAGTCTGGCGGCCGAGCACGCGCACCAGGTTGGCGTCGGTCATCGGCGTCAGCGGGTGGTGCTCCATGCCGCTTTCGTTCAGCAACGTGCCGCCGACGAACAGATGGCCCAGGTATACGGTGCGCGCGTTGGTGGGAAACGCCGGACAGGCGAGCGCAAAGCCGCAGCCGAGTTCGCGTATCATCGCGTCTGCGACCGGTCCGATATTGCCGTGCTCGGTGCTGTCGAAGGTGGAGCAATACTTGAAGAAGAACTGCCGGCAACCAGCGCGGCGCAGCCAGGCCAGGGCGGCGAGGCTTTGCTGCACAGCGTCGCGCACCGGCGCGGTGCGCGACTTCAGCGCGACGACGACGGCGTCGGCGTCGGGCGGTGCATCGGTTTGGCGCGGCACGCCGATAAGCTGCACGGTGCGCATGCCGCCGCGCACCAGCATGGAGCAAAGGTCGGTGGCGCCAGTGAAGTCGTCGGCGATCGCGCCCAGCAACATGGTTTCCTCCGTGCGGTTCATAAACTACTTTCGCCTGCGGTGGCAGAGGTCGAGGCGTGTGAGCGACGAGGGTGTGAGTGCAGCGTGCCGACCCGATCTCCCTCACTCTCGCCGCTTCGCACCTCGACCTTGTATCTTGGATTTGTGTCACAAGACGCGCGGGCCGGCGCGGTTGGCGCCACGCCGGCCCGGGAGCGGAGAGCCCGTCCTGACCCAGGCACAAGTCCGCGGGAGAGCAAGGTGCCTCCGCTCCATCGCCATGAACCCGAACAGTTGCAGGGTCACCCAGACCGGACTGCAAGGAAGGGACCGGAAGATGGCACAGATGGTAAAGACTGCCGGCATCGATGTCAGCAAGCCATGGCTCGACGTGGCGACATGGCCAACCCGCGAGGCGACCCGGGTCAGCCGCGATGCCGCCGGCATCGCGGCGCTGATCGCCTGGCTCACCGAACACGAGGTGATCCGTGTTGGGCTGGAAGCCTCCGGCGGCTACGACCGCGTGGTGACCGACGCGCTGCAGGCGGCCGGCTTCGAGGTCGCCACGCTCAACCCGCTGCGGGTCCGCCGCTTCGCCGAGGCCAAGGGGCGGCTCGCCAAGAACGACACCGCCGACGCGCGCACCATCGCGCAGTTCACCGCGGTGATGGTCGAGGCGGTGCCGCCGCCGCGCCAGCGTGACCTCGACGCGCTGGCCGAGCTGCTGACCTACCGCCGCCAGCTGAAGGGATGGAGCACCGACTGCATCAACCAGCTCGAGCATCTGCGCGATGGCGCCCTGCGCAGGAAGATCGAACGCCAGCAGGCCAGCTTCGCGCGCGAACTGAAGCAGATCGACCAGAAGCTGGCCGATCTGGTCGCCGAACACGACGACTGGAGCGTTCTGGTCCGTCGGCTGCGCAGCGTCCCCGGCGTGGGACCGGTGGTGTCGGCGACCCTGATCGCGGTGCTGCCCGAGCTCCGTGCTCTGTCGCGCCGCGCCATCGCCAGCCTGGTGGGTCTGGCGCCGTTCGACCACGACAGCGGCGGCCATCATGGCGAACGCCATATCAAGGGCGGCCGCAAGCTGGTGCGTGAGGTTCTGTATATGGCGGCGCTCTCGGCGAAGACGCACAACCCGGTCATTGCGGCCTTCGCCAAGCGGCTGGAGGGCAAGCAGCCCAAGGTCATCCTCACCGCCTGCATGCGCAAGCTGCTGGTCATTCTGAATGCCATGCTGCGTGACGGCACCGATTGCAGGGCCGCAGCCGCCTGAACCAAACGGGCATCGCTTGGTTCGACTGAACCACGACCATCCCTCCGTCCCGACCTGCCAGCGCGCAGGCTGCCGCGCGCAGGGGCGGTCCATGATGGCCGAAGGCCACCGCCGCAGGCGGCGCGCAACGTCATTGACCGCGCCGAGCACGGCGGCATGCTGGCTGGCAGGTCGGGACGGAGGGATGTCACGAGCGTAACGAAGAAGACAGTTGCTCTCCCGCGTCGCGGGAGAGGTTTTCGACAAGCATCTCCGCTTGCATTTCCCAGCGCGGCAGCTTCTGCCCGATCTGCCAGGCGACCTCGCCCATCTCGGCGCGCAGCGACGGCCTGAAGATGAGCCGCCGCAGCGCCTTCGACAATTGCACCTGATCGCCGGGCTCGCACACCACACCGGCTTCCGGTTCCACCAGCGTCGCAGCCGCGCCGCCGGCACACACCGCGACAGGCAGGCCGCGCTTCAGCGCCTCAGCCACGGCCATGCCGTAGCCCTCGAACCACGTGGCAAGCGCGAACAGATCGGCGCCGCGCCACAATGACTCCAGCGCGTCGCCGATTACCTCGCCGGCGAAGTTCACGCGTTGCGCGACCCCGAGTTCCTCGGCCAGCGCCACCAGCGCGTTCGCATGCACGGGGTGGCGGTGCGGCGATCCGACAATCGTCAGGTGCCAGTCCAGATCGAACAACCGTGACAGCGCACGCAGCAGCACGTCATGGCCCTTGCGCGGCACCAGCGCGCCGATCGACAGGATCTCGCAGCCCGGGCCACCGGAGCCGGAGCAGCGCGGCGCATCGTCCGTCCCCGGCACCACCACGGCGATGCGCGCGCGATCCACCCCGAATTCGCCGGCGAGGCGCTCGGCGGTGGGCTCGCTAGTGACGATCAGCCGATGCAGGCGGCTGTACAAGCGCCGCTCCATGTTGCGCAGCGACTCGCGTTCGGATTCGGCGAAGCCGATCTCCAACGCGGTGGGATAATGGATCAGGCCGATGGCGCCACGCGCCGCCAACGCATCCTCCATGCCCGCGAAGGCCGGCAGCGCAAGTCCGTCGATCACCGGGCGGGTCGCTTCGGCAAGCCGGTCCCACGACGCACACGCTGCCTCGCGCGCGATGTCGTCGGCAAGCGGAAAGCGTCCGGCGAGTTCCACCACGCTGACTGTGTCGTGGTGGGCGCTCAGCTCCGCCACCATGCGGCGATCGTAGGTATAGCCACCGGAGACCTGGTCGAACGGCGCCGGTACGAATAGCGAGATGTGCATCACGTGATCGGCCCTGCATATGCGGCCCATGCATTCGGGCTTTCACGCAGCAGCGCCGTGCGGCCGTGGACGGTGCGTACGCCCTCGCCCGCCTTGCCGTCGCGACATGCGGCCGCGCGCGGGCAATGAGCGAGAAGCCGCGAACGGCGGTGTCGCGGCGCTCGGAACTCCGGCTGCAGCGAATCGGCGGAGCTGCGCAGACGTTGCACCAGGGCGAATCCCTCGCCGTGGCAACCGCGGGCGATCATGATGTGGTCGCAGACAGTCAGGCTGAACACGTGCCGGGCTTCTCCCACGGGGCGGGCACATTAAGCGGAAGCCGCGGAGGAAGCTCAAGCCGGCAGCGCGCGCTGCGCACCAGCATGACACTGGAGGCGGTGCGCGCGCTCAGGTTCGCCCGTTCGCCTGCACCAGCAGGACGGGCGGCAGCCAGATACGCGTGACCTGCCAAGTCGCGTCCTTCAGGCTCATTTCCAGTTTGATCGGCCCCCGTTGCCCTGGCGCGTTGAGGCTGACGATCAAATCGATGGGATCGTCGAAGAACGCCCAGTTCACCTGCACTACCGTTCCATCCAGCACGGTGCCGTCGGCGTGGTGGCCTATCATGCCCACCAGCGCTTTCGCCGTTACCTCCCGATTCGCCACATCGGCAGCGATCCCGCGCGCGAACGAGGCACCGAACGCGGGCAACTTTCCGTTGCTTGTGGTCACCTCCGGATCGTCGGCGACGTTGTCGCAGACATCCTCCTTGATGCCCTCCAGCACCGCGGGCCAATCCACCAGTGCCTGCAACGTCGCGGCGTCGCTGGTGTGGATCGCGTTAGCCGAGTCGATACAGCGTCACGTAGGGATAGGCGGCGTAACCCACGCCGACGGCCAGTACTGCGGCCAGAATGGGCTTGGCGGCGAACATTGTCGCGCTCCATGTCAATGCCATGTCGCCGTGAATAAGGCGCGGGCAACACGGCGGCTTCCCGGCTTGGGTCATCCAGTAAACCACACCCGGTTGAGAAACCGCTAATCATGCCGTGAGCCGACATCGTCCGCCGGAGCGCCGGCGAGCTTCGCGTATTGCTCCGGATCGGTTGCCCCTTCGGTGCTGAACAGCAGCGCCCGACTGCTTGCGTCGAAGCCTAGCGTGGCGCGCGCAGCCGGATCGGCGGCGGCGAGCAAGCACCCTGCTAAGCCGGCGACGCCCGATTCGCCGGCGACGATTCCCCCCGCCGCCAACAGGCGCAGGGTTGCTACCGCAGCCTCGTCCGGGATTGCCATGAACGCGGCGGCGGCGCGGTCCAGTTCCTGCCAGGCGAGCAGACTGGGTTCGCCGCAGGCGAGGCCGGCCATGATGGTGTCGAGGTCGCCGGGTATGGCGATGCGCTCGCCGAGTTCCGCGCTGGCCAGCAGGCAGGCGGCGCGGTCGGGCTCGACGACGATCAGCGCGGGGGTGGGGGTGAAGCGGGCGCGGCATTGCACGGAGACCGCGGCGGCGGCGCCCCCTACTCCGCCCTGGATGAACACGTGCGTGGGCGGGGGGCCGGTCCATTGGTCGGCCGCCTCGTCGGCCATCAGCCTGTAGCCCTGCATGATGTCGCGCGGGATCTCGGTGTAGCCGGGCCAGGAGGTGTCGGAGACGATCTGCCAGTTATGCCCTGCCTGCCGCGCGCATTCGCGGAGGGCGTCGTCATAGGTGCCGGGGACGCGGCGGATCTCTGCCCCGTAGCTGGCGATGGCGTCGGCGCGGGCCTGGCTGACGGTGGCGTGAATGAAGATGACGCAGCGGGCATGGAAGCGCTGGGCGCCCCAGGCGACTGCTCGGCCGTGATTGCCGTCGGTGGCGCAGGTGACCGTGATGCGCTCGGTGGCAGCGCGCCAGGTGCCGGCTTCGAGCCCGGCGGTGGTGGCGACCGGGGCGACGCCGGTGCGGGCGAGTTCGTTGCGCATTACGGTGGCTACGGCATAGGCGCCGCCGAGCGCCTTGAACGAGCCGAGGCCGAAGCGGCCGGCTTCGTCCTTCAGGCGGAGCACGCCGAGGCCGGCTTGGCGGGCGAGGTCCGGCAGGTCGCGAAGGGGGGTGGGCGCGTAACCCGGCCACGCGGTGATCTCGGCCTTGGCGCGGCGGAAGCCAGCGGAGGGGAGCACGGTGATGCCGGGCGTGCCGAGGCGGGGGTTGGCGAAGACGCGGAACGGATGCGGGCCGAGCATGCGGGGAGAGTAGCGCGGGGCCGGGCGGGGCGCGAGGCGCGGGGCGGGCGGGGCGGAAGCAGGAAGGGTTTGATATCGCATGTGAACGCCGATAGACGCAGTTGAGGCACGGCGGTGGCGCACCATGAGGCTTCACTACTTTCAAGAGACCGATGGTCGCTATACCGCGCTGAAGCCCGGGCCTGGCGCGGAAGTCCCTGAGGTCGCGCCCGGGCGCAACGTGGACCTCGATGCCGCAGACGAGGTGGTTGGCTTCGATATCGACCATGCCTCGCGCAAGCTCGATCTCACCTCGATCGAGACCGCGGCGTGGCCTATCCACACGGCGCGTTGCCTGAAAGGGGATTTGAGTGCCCAGCCGACCGGGGAGAACGCAGCCTATCGGGTTCGACGCGCCAGCGCGGCTTGAGCCGTCGCCCGCGCCAGCCGAACTGGTCCCCGACACACTGCTTGAGCGGGTGGTCGCCTATTTCCATCCCAGGCGCATCATTCTGTTCGGCTCGCGAGCGCGTGGCGAGGCCGGACCCGACAGCGATATCGACCTGCTTGTGGTGCTCGACGACGATGCGCCGGCGGACAAGCTGACACTCCGGGCAGGCTATGAATCGCGGCGCGGCTACGACCAGCCGACGGATGTGATCCCAGTGCGGGAATCGACGCTGGGCATTCGGGCGCGAGCCATCGGATCTTTCGCCCATATCATTCTGCGGGACGGGGTGACGGTGTATGAGCGGCACCGATCCGCAGGAACTGATACAATGGCAGGAAGCGCTGCGGTGGCTCGGCAAGGCAGATCAGGATGTTCGCGCGGCGCGGCTGCTGCTTGACGCGGTCGTCGAGCAAGCCGCCTTCCATGTTCAGCAGGCACTGGAGGAGACGCTGAAAGCCCTGCTGGTCGCGCGGCGGCAGGATATCCGCAAGACGCATGACAGTGTTCGGCTATCGCTGGTTCGTCCGCATTGGCCGGCGCTTGTGATCGACCCATTCCCGCCGGAGCAGGTCATCTCCTGGTACATCACCAGTCGCTACCCCGAGATGATCGAAGATGAGCCACCGCACGCCGAGATCGCGGCTCCACTGGAATCGGTCGAGCGGTTGATTGCGGCGGTCGTGCTGTATGCTCCACCCGACCTGCGACCGGGCGGTTAGAAGGCATGGTTAGCGAAACGGCAGAATGAAATGCCTCAAGTCGCATAGGAATTGGCACAAAGGCCGTGGCGGTGCAGGATGGCATCGCGCGCGCCGGTTCACGTGCGAGATACTCTCCATGACGAAAGGCTGAAACATGGCGGCGACTTCCTAGGAACCCATCCGGTGTGAAGGTCGCCCCTTTGTACTCCAAGCAAACGTCCTGAGATCATCAAAATTGAAGGCGACTTGCTTCCCCAGAAGGAAGGAATCGACGAAACGGTCCATTAAAGCCTGCGTCGGGTGCGTCATCCGTTTGAGCGTATTTCGTAACATTCTCTTATTTGTACGGTTGCTGGGCACTACGTTCTCTGGCACCTCGGTCAGCAAGCTCCCTCGACGTGCGTCGCCACCCTTACCGATACAGTAGTCACCGATGTACCGACTGAGGACGATCGCGAGCGCCTTCTCGCAATGGAAAAGACTCATTGATTTTGCGAGATGCTCCTGGTACAGTTTGACAAATCCCGCGCCGTGAACGCGTCTCTATAAAATTCGAAGGAGTCGTCCTCGACGAAGCCGAATGTGATCTCGTTCTCGGGAGCTACGAGCATATAGAAAGGGCACGCATCCATTATCCGCGGCGACTTGATAGCGTGAAATCCGAAGCAGCAAGCAGAGGCCGCAAATAGGTTGTTCCCGGTCGCGACGTTAATCGCCAGACATTTTGAACCAGCCGTTCCCATGGAATGTATTCCCCCGACGACGCGATGAACAAATCGGACCGTTGCAAGCCATGCATGTCAAAGTGCACGATCGGACCCGTTCCTTCCCTCGCGGCGTGAGCTATCCCGTCGAGGAACGTTTGGAAGTCCGCAGCGCCCTTTGGTGACCAGTACCGATGTGGCAGACCGATCCTGGTGAAGAAAGGCATCAAATCCTCGATGGTACGGTGTGTCGTGCCTTCTTCTCCCGGCATCAAAGAACTGATCCAAAAGAAGGAGTCTATGTGCAAAGTGGTAGTGAATCTTATCATTTTGCTGAATCTGTAGTTGCTCCGGCGAAGCCGAGATGCAGCGGACCGATGGCGAGTCACCGAATCCAACGCGTTGCCGTTCAAAAATTGTGGCCCCTTTTTGAGAAATTCAAGGCGAGATTCGCGCCCCGCCAGGTGGTATGCATGCTCGACGTCGCGGCTGCCCGAGGCCCCGTGTTACCAAAGGCCGACCAGGTGCACGCCATAGCCCTCGCATTCCGCTCCCCCTACGATCGGCGGCACCGAACACAGGACCCCGCCATGCCCCGCCCCACCTGCGTCCTCCTCTGGACCGACACTCCCGGCGCCTACTTGGAAGCCATCGCCGCCGCCGGCCTCGCCGAGCGCGTTGCCGTCGAATCCCTCCCCCGCAAGGACACCCCCACGCAAGCGCAGCGCGCCGACACCGAGGCGCTGCTCGCCTGGGGCGCCCTGCCCGGCCTGCTGCCAACCATGCAAAAGCTGCGCTGGGCGCAGGCGCTCACCGCCGGCGTCGAGGGTTGGCTGGCGCTGCCTGACATGCCGCAGCACCTCACCCTCACCTGCGCGCGCGGCACCCATCGCGAGTCGATGCCGGAGAACATCCTCGGAGCGCTGTTCCACCTCACCAAGCCCTACGCCGAGATCGTGCAGGACCAGAAGCAGCACCGCTGGACCCGCCGAATGGCCACGCCGTTGAACGGCCAGACGCTCGGCATCCTGGGGCTCGGCGAGATCGGCCAGGAGGTGGCGCGCCTCGCCACCGCGCTGCGCATGCGCGTCATCGGCACCAAGCGGCGCGGCACCTCGGTCTCCAACGTGGCGGAGGTGTTTCCCCCCGAACACACCGACGACGTGCTGGCGCAATCCGATTTCCTTCTCCTGCTGCTGCCGGCGACGCCGGAGACCGAGAACTTCATCAACGCCGAGCGGCTGGCGCGGATGAAGCCCAGCGCCTGGCTGCTGAATTTCGGCCGCGGCCACTTGATCGCCGACGCCGATCTGGTTGCGGCGGTAACGGGCAAGAAAATTGCCGGCGCGGTGCTGGACGTGTTCCGCCAGGAACCGCTGCCGGCCGATCATCCGTTCTGGGGAACCGACGGGATCGTTGTGCTGCCACATATCGGTGGCGGCCACCCGACGCGCGACAAGATCATGGCACGGTTGTTCGTAGAGAATCTGGGGCGCTTCCTCGACGGGCAGTCGCTGAAGGAAGTGGTGGACCGTGCGGCGGGGTACTGAGCGGCAGTAGTTCGCCGCTTCGGACGTCACAGATCGATGCCGTCGCGCCGCAGCTCCGACATCAGCCCGGTGCGTTCCCGGTACGCGCCCGCATGAAACGGCAGCGCATGGATGACCACACCCGTGTCCTCGAGAATGTCCGCCTCGATCCCGGCCAGCCGCGCGGCTTCGTCGCTGAAACTGTCGGGATTGCTCAGGAAAACAGCGATGTCGTAATCGGAATCCGAACGCGCGTCGCCGCGCGCACGTGAGCCGAACAGCACCACGCGCTCGACCTTGTAGCCGTAAACCTCGTGCAGCGCCTGACGAAAGCGAACGAGGACAGGGTCGGCGGTCCGTATGGTCGGCATGCCAGCTCCCGAGACCGGGTCGCACAATAGCACGAGGGTGACCGGTTTCAGAGAGCAGTAGCATGGGCGGGAGCGGGGCTTGCCGGTGCACCGGCGCGCGCGTGGCTTGGGCACCGTGCTGCGCCATGGCACCCTGTCCCCCCACATCCGGAGAGCCTGCACCGTGCAGATTAGCATTCTCGGCGGCGGCGGCTTCCTCGGCCGCAAGCTCGCGGCGCGACTGGCGGCGGACGGCAAACTCGGCGGCCGGAAGGTCACCACCCTGACCCTGTTCGACCTCGCCGAGCCACCCAAGCCCCCCGGCGCCGCCTTCCCGGTCACCGCGATCGCCGGTGACATCGTGGACCTTCCGGCCGCCTCCATCCCACCCGGCACAGACGTAGTGTTCCACCTCGCCGCCGTGGTCAGTGCGCAGGCCGAGGCGGACTACGACCTCGGCCGCCGCGTCAACCTGCGCGGCACCGACGCGGTGGTGGATGCCTGCCGCCGCCTTACCGCCGCGGGGGGAAAACCGCCGCGCGTTGTGTTCACCAGTTCGGTCGCCAGCTTCAGCGGCACCCAGAACTCCGTGCTACCTGACGACGCCAAACAGGTCCCCGGCAACAGCTACGGAGCCCAAAAAGCCGCCGCCGAGTTGATCCTGGCCGACGCCTCACGCCGAGGCTTCCTCGACGCCGTCTCGCTGCGCCTGCCGACCATCATCGTCCGCCCCGGCCGCCCCAACCGCGCCGCCTCCTCCTTCCTCTCCGCCATCATCCGCGAGCCCCTGCTCGGGTTCCCGGCGGACCTTCCGGTGCCGGACGACTTCGCAGCCTGGGTCGCCAGCCCGCGCCGCGCGGTGGACTGGCTTCTGCACGCCGCCGCCATGGACACCGCGCCGATGGGGCTGGACCGCAGTATCAACCCGCCCGGCATCAGCACCACCATCGCCCATCTGCTCCAGGCGCTGGACGCGGTGCGGCCCGGCGGCGCCGCCCTGGTGCGCCGCGTCGAGGACCAGGCCATCGCCGCCATCGTCGGCACCTGGCCGCCGGAATTCGAGCCGCTCCGCGCCCGCACCCTCGGTTTTAGCCCGCACGAGCCGATCGCCGAGGTGGTGCACGCCTTCATCGAGGACGACCTGGCCACGACCCGCGCCGAGCGCGGTCTCGCCGCCTGAGGCGCGACCGCAATTTTCCGATCGGCCGGCAAACTTTTTTATCACAGGTCATGCCAAATCGGTCACGCCGCGGTTGAATGGCGCGGCGTGGCGTTCCAAAAGGCGTATCGCTCTTCTCCCTGCTCCCCTGGACGTCGCTGATGTCGACTCTTCCTGGCGATCCAACTCTCGCGGGCCGTTCCACCGGCTCGCTCGCCAGGAGAGATGCGTCCGCCGCGAGGGCCGCCACCCGCGCCGCTGTGCACCGCCATCGCCGCCCCCTCGGCGAAGCGGTGCTGCATGTTCCGCAGACGCTGCGCGCCCTGGTGCGCGCCGACGAAATCTGGCTGGTCGCGCTGTCGGCCTTCGTCGGCTGCGGTGCCGGGCTCCTGGTCTGGCTGATGACCGAGACCACCCAGCTCGTCCACCAAGTCCTGTTCGGCATCGGCCATAACGAACGGCTCAGTGCCATGGTCGAGCTGAATCCCTTCCGCACGGTTCTGGTGCCCACATTCGGCGGGCTGGCGCTGGGCTTGGTGGGCCTCGGCATCGCCATGTGGCGCCAGCGCCGCGCGGTGGACCCGATCGAGGCCAACGCCCTGTACGGCGGACGCATGTCGCTGAGCGATAGCTTTGTCGTTGTGCTGCAGACCATCATGTCAAACGGCGTCGGCGCCTCCATCGGGTTGGAGGCGGGCTACACCCAGATCGGCTCGGCCGTCGCCTCGCGCCTTGGGCGGATGTTCAGAGTGCGGCGCAACGATTTGCGCGTGCTGGTCGGCTGCGGCGCCGCCGGGGCCATCGCCGGCGCGTTCAACGCCCCGTTGACTGGCGCGTTCTATGCGTTCGAGCTGGTGATCGGCACCTATACGCTCGGCACCTTCGCGCCGGTGGCGGTTTCCGCCATCGTCGCGGTTTCCGTCGTGCACGCGCTGGGCGGCGGCATCTTCGACCTGGACGTGCAGGTGCCAAGCAGCCTCGATGCGCTGGATTACATCCCGATTCTGGCCCTGGGCATGATCTGCGCGCTGGTTGGGGTGGCGATCATGCGCGGCGTCACCCTGACCGAGGAGCTGTTCCGCCGCAGCCACGTGCCGAACTGGCTGCGTCCGGCAATGGGCGGGCTGGCGGTGGGAACGCTGGCACTGGTCACCCCGGCAGTCCTGTCCTCCGGCCACGGTGCGCTGGGCATCGTCATCGAGGCGCCCTATTCGCTGAGCCACGTCGCCCTGCTGGTGGTGCTGAAATCGGCGGCGTCGGCAATTTCCATCGGCTCCGGCTTCCGTGGCGGCCTGTTCTTCGCCTCGCTGTTCCTCGGCGCGCTGTTGGGCAAGACCTTCGCCGGCGCTCTGGCGGTGGTGAGCACGACGCACGCCGTCTCCCCCGTCGTGTGCGCGCTGGTGGGCATGAGCGGGCTGGCGGTTGCCATCATCGGCGGGCCGTTGACCATGGGGTTCCTGGCACTGGAGAGCACCGGCAGCCTGCCGCTGACCATCGCGGTGCTGGCCGCCTGCGTGATCTCCTCGCTGACGGTGCGGCGAACCTTCGGCTACTCATTCGCGACCTGGCGGTTCCATCTGCGCGGTGAGGCGATCCGCAGCGCGGTGGATATCGGCTGGATGCGCAACCTGACGGTCGGCCGCATGATGCGCCGCGAGGTCCGCACGGTGCGCGCTGGGACCCCGCTGGCGGCATTCAAGCGCGACTTCCCGCTGGGGGCGACGCAACGCGTCGTCGTGCTCGACGACGAGGACCGCTACGCCGGGGTGGTATTCCCGCCGGAGGCGCACGCCGACGCGGAGGACGACCACAAGGTGGCCGACATCCTGCACCACACGGAGACGATGCTGCTGCCGCAGATGACGATCAAGGAAGCCGTGGCGATGTTCGAGAACTCGGAAAGCGACGCGCTGGCCGTGGTGGACGGGCCGGAGACCAGGCACGTCATCGGGCTGCTGACCGAGCAATACGCGCTGCGGAGATACAGCGAGGAGCTGGACCGGCGGCGGAAGGAACTGTCCGGCGAGTGATGGAAATCTCTCCCGCGCTACAGGCGGGAGAGATGTACGACGCACCGGAACTGCGCTACCCTCCCGCGCGATGACCTCGTTCCGATTCCTGCACGCGGCCGACCTGCACATCGACAGCCCGCTGCGCGGGCTCGAGGCGGACCCCGACGCCCCCGTCGACCGAATTCGCACCGCCACGCGAGCAGCCTACACCAACCTTGTCGACCTCGCCTTGCACGCACAGGTGGCGTTCGTGCTGATCGGGGGGGATCTGTTCGACGGCGAGTGGCAGGACTGGCGCACCGGCCAGTTCTTCGCGCAGGAGACCGCGCGCCTCACCCGCGCCGGCATCCGCGTGTTCTGCATCCGCGGCAACCACGACGCCGCCAGTGTCGTCACCGGCCGGCTCGCGTTGCCCGACGGTGCGCGCATGCTGCGCACCGACCAGCCCGAATCGATCCGCCTGGCCGAGCTCAATGTCGTGATCCACGGCATGGGCTTTTCGGCCCGCAGCGTCCCCGAGAACGTCGTGCCACGCTATCCGTCGCCGCGGGCGGGTCACCTGAACATCGGCATGCTGCACACCTCGGCCACCGACGGCGGCACACACGAGACCTATGCGCCCTGCACGGTCGAGCAACTCGTCGCGCATGGCTACGACTACTGGGCGCTCGGCCACGTCCATGCACGCCAGGAGTTGGCGCGCGCGCCGTGCTGGATCGTGTTCCCCGGCAACACCCAGGGCCGGCACATCCGCGAGACCGGACCGAAGGGCGCCACGCTGGTCACCGTGCAGGACGGCCAGATCGTAGACGCCATGCATCGCGATCTCGATGTGGTTCGCTGGGCGTTGCTGCAGGTCGATCTCGCCGGTGCCACCAGCGAGGATGATGCCTTCGCCGCGGTCCGCGCCAAACTTGACGAGGCGCTCGATGCCGCCGGCGACCGTCTGCTCGCCGTGCGCGTCGTGCTGCACGGCGCGACCGCTGTGCACCCCACCCTGGTGCGCGACCTCGGCGCGACGCGTGACAAGCTGCATGCCGAGGCGGCCAGTTGCGCCGGCGCCGGGACGATCTGGCTGGAAAGCGTGCAGGTGCGCACGCGCCCTGCGCTTGATCTCGCGGCGATGCGCGCGCGCTCCGACGCCGTCGGGCTGCTGGTGCGCGAACTCGACAACGCCACCTCCGTCCACTTCGCAACCGAGGTGCAGACCTACTGCGCCACCCTGCTCAATCGTGCCCGCTTGCTGCGCGAGGCACTCGGCGACGATCATCCCGCCGTGCTGGCCGCCGCCGGCAGCGTCTCGCCGGAACTGCTGGAAAGTGCCCGCAACCTGTTGCTCGCGCGTCTGGCGGAAGACTGACCGCATGCGCCTGTTATCGCTGACCCTTGAGAACTACGGCATCTTCCAGGCGCAGCGCATCGCGTTCGATCCCACGCCCGGTCGTATCAATCTGTTGATCGCCCCCAACGGCGCCGGCAAGTCCATCCTGCGCAACGCCTTCTGCGATCTGCTGTTCGGCATCCACGGCCAGACCCCGATGGGGTTCCGTTACGGCTATGGCCGCATGCGGCTGATGGCCGAGGCCGTCGGGCCCGATGGAACTCCGTTGGTATTCGGCCGCCGCAAGGGGCAAGGCAATACGCTGATTGATGCCGACGGCGCGACGCTCGATCCCGCCGAGCTTGCCGTCGTGCTCGGCCACACCGACCGGACGCTGGTCGAACGGCTGTTCGCGCTCGATACCGAACGACTGCGTGAGGGCGGCAAGGAATTGCTCGCGTCGAATGGTTCTGTGGCCGATGCGCTGCTCTCGGCGGCCGGCGGATTGCGGCGTGCCCGGCAAGTCCAGCAGTCGCTGCTGAACGCGCGCGACGCCCTGGCGCCGCTACGCAAGGCGCAGGCACGGCCGTTCTACCAATCGCTCGACCGCATGCTGGAAGCCCGGCAGCGCCTGTCCACCACGCTGCTGAAACCGGAGATGCGCGAAAAGCAGGATGTCGAACTCGCGCATCTGGAGGCAGAACAGGAGCGGTGCAACAAGCTGGCCGCCGCGGCGTCGCAGCGCATTGCGCGGCTCGAGCGGATTCGCCGTGTCGTCGGCGTGCTGGCCGAACATGATGCGGCGGTCGCATGGCTCGACGCGCATCCGGACGCTCCGGACCTGCCGGCCAATGCCGGGGAGCGCCTGGCGAAGGTGCAGGACGAAATGCTGCGCGCGGAACAGTTTTTGGAGCGCGAGCGCCGCAACCGCGAACCGATTGCAGAGCAGCTCGGGCGCATCCAGTTCGACGCGGCACTGATTGCGCAGGGCGAGGCAATAGAGCAGCTCATCGATCGGGCGGGGGCGGCACGACAGGCGGTGCTGGATGTGCCGAAGCGCGAGGCCGAGCTTGCACTGACGGCGGATCGTGTCGCCGGCATTCTGCGGCAGCTCGGCTCACCGCTGCCGGCGGAGCGTGCGGGCGAGGCGATTCCACCGCGTGCCGCGGTGCTGCACGCTCGCCGACTGGCCACCGAGCATGCGAAGCTGCGCGCGGCACTGGCGCAGTTGCCGGCGGAACTGGCGCAGGCCGCGAAGGATATGGCGGCGACTGAGGCCGCGCTGGCGGAACTTCCCCTCGCGATCGACACGCGCGGCCTGACCCGATTGCTGCGGGAAATCCGTGGCGCCGGCGATCCCGGCCAGCGCGCACTTGAGGCGCAGCAGACGGTGGCGGACCGGCACGCGAAACTAGCCAACGCCGTTTCGCGTGTGCGCGGCTGGAGCCAGGGGCCGGCCGCGCTCGTTGCGCTGCCGGTGATGCCTGCCGAAACCTACGAACGGCTGCACACGACGTTCGCGGCGTCGGAGGCAGCGCTGGCGACCAGCGCGAAGGAACTTGCCGGCCTGCACAGCACAATAGATACTGACAAGCAACGACTGCATGAGACTGCCGGCGGCCAGCCGATTCCCGACGAGAACGCCATTGCGACAGCACGCGAACACCGCGATAGCGGCTGGCGACTGATCTACCGCCGCGCCTTCACCACCGATCCGCCCGATGCAGCGCAGGAAAGTGGCTGGGCGGGTGAGCGGTCTTTGCCCATGGCCTATGAGCGCGCCGTTGCCGCGGCCGACGAACTCGCCGATCGCCGCAATCGTGAAGGCGAACGGCTGGTGCAGGCCGCCGAGCTGACGCGCCGCATCGCCGCACTGGACGCACGGATCGCCGCAGCCGAAGCGACCCATGCAATGGCCAATGCGCGATGCGATGCCACGCGCGTCGCCTGGCAGGAAGCCTGTGCGACACTGGCCTTGCCAAAGGATGCATCCATTGCCGAACTGCGCGCGCTGCTGACCGGCCGCGACCGCGTGATCGACGCCGATGGCGAGTTTGCCGCCGCGTCACGCGAGCAAGCCGCGCTGGAGCAACGCCACGCAGCGTGGGCGGGCAGACTCGCCGCCGAACTGGAACGTCCGGCGGAAAGCAGCGCGCAAGCTCTGCCGGAATTGCTGGCGCTCGCCGATGAACGGATCGAGGCGAACAAGCGCGCCGAGGACGCAAGGACCCGCCTGCACGAACGGCTCGCGGCGCAGCGCACCAGCCGGGACGACAAGGCGACCAGGCTACGCGCTGCCGAAGCCGATCTCGCCACCGTGATGCTGGGCTGGGCGCAGGTGCGGCAAACGCTGCAACGCCCCGACACCGAAGACCCCTCCACCACAATCGAATTACTCGAACTGCTCAACGAACTCGACAACGAGCAACAATCCTGCGCCAGACTACGGCATCGCCTGCGCGAGATGCAGGACGAGATTGCTGTGTTCCGAACCGCGGCGCTGGACCTTGCCGCTCGGCTGGCGCCTGACCTGCCGGCCGACGACGCCTTCACCGCGGTGCAGGCGCTGCGCCAGCGGCTGAACGAGCATCGCGCGCTTGCCAAACAACATGAGACGCTCGCGGCCGCCCTGAAGCGTGCCGACGTTGCGCTGACACGCCAGCAGAAGCAGCTCGACGATTCCCGGGTCGAACTTGGCACCGTGCTGGGGATGATCGGCAGCGAGTCGATCGAAGCGGCGCAGGCTCGTGTGGCGCTGGCGGTAGAGCATGCGCAGATGGCGGAGGCGGTGCGTCGCGGCGAACGCAATCTGCACGAAAAGGGCGACGGCCGCACCCTTGCACAGTTACGCAACGAGGCTGAATCGATACCCGTGGACGAGATTCCTGGCGCGATCGAGTTGGCCCACAGCGAGCGCGATACGGCGAACCGCGATGCGCAGGCGCTGGCGGCGCGCGACGCCACGACGCGGGCAGAAATGGACCAGCAGGCGCTGGCAACTACTGCGACCCAAGCGGCAACTGATCAGCAAGCGGCTGTCGCCGCACTGCGTCGTATCACGGAAGAGGCGACGTTGATGCATCTCGCCGCGCTGCTGCTGGATGCGTCGCTGACCCAGGTTGAAATTGCCGGTACGTCGGTGTTGCTCTCGCGCATCGCCGAATTGTTCCGCACCATCACCGGCGGAACCTATACGCGGCTCGAGGTCGATGATCCGGGCGACGGATCGGCCGGACTGATCGCGGTGCAGGGCGCGTTCCCTGATGAACGCAAGGCGGTCGCCGACCTGTCGGAAGGCGAGCGCGACCAGCTATTCCTCGCGTTGCGGCTCGCGGCGATCGAGGATCACGTCGACACCGCACCGCCCTTGCCGTTCGTCTGCGACGACATCCTGCAGACCTTCGATGACGATCGGGCCACGGCGGCGATGCAGGCGCTGGTGCAGCTCAGCGAAAGCGTGCAAGTGATTTTGCTCAGTCACCACCGGCATTTGGCCGGGCTGTCAGCGCGGCTGGCGCCGGAACGGATTCATCTGTGCGAGATTCAGGCGGGAGTGGTTGTATAAAAACCTCTCCCGCCTGCGGCGGGGTTGAGCCACGAAGTGAATCGACGCGCCGCGAAGCGGCGGGTGAGGGTGATCGAATCGCCCCATTGCCATCCCCCGCTCACCCGGGCCTACACTCAAGCGGTGCAGAACGGAGGAAACCCCATGGGCGCGAGCCACACGCGATCGGCGCGCCGCCGATGAGCCGCAGCATTAGCGTCTCCGGCGTCACACTGGACATCGAGGAGCGCGGCGCCGGTCGGCCGCTGCTGTTCCTGCACGCCGGCGAAGGGCTGCAGCCGCGGCATCCCTCGCTCGATCATCTCGCCGCGCGGTTTCGCGTGATCGCCCCACACCACCCCGGCTTCGGCGAGTCGACGCTGCCCGACTGGTTCGGCACGGTGGACGACATCGCGTATCTCTATCTCGACCTGGCGCGCACACTCGACTTGCAGGACGCGGTCCTGGTAGGCACCGATTTTGGCGGCTGGGTCGCTGCCGAGATGGCGGTACGCAACATGCAGCGTTTCACGCATCTGGTGCTGGCCGCGCCGCTCGGCATCAAGCTGGGCGGCGTGACCGACCGCGACATCGCCGATATGCACGCAATCCCACGGGCGGAGTTCATGCGCCTCGCGTGGGCCGATCCGCGGCGCGGCGAGATCGACTACACCGCGCTGCCGGAAAGCGAGCTGGCGGCGATCGTGCGCGGGCGCGAAGCCTTGGCGCTGTTCGGCTGGAAGCCGTACATGCACAACCCGCGGCTGAAACGCTGGCTGCATCGCATCGACCTCCCGACGCTTCTGCTATGGGGCGAGCATGACCGCATCGTTACGCCCACCTACGGCGAGGGTTGGTGCGCCGCCATTCCCGGCGCACGGATGGAGCTTATCCGCGACGCCGGGCACTTCCCGCATTGGGAACAGCCGGATGCGTTCGCCGAACGCGTCGCCGGCTTCGTCGGCCAGCACTGAGGAAACAGCCAATGCGATCCTGGTATTTTTCCGAGATGGCCTACCACCCGGCGTGGCAGGAAGGGCTGAAGCGCGGCTCGCTGCGGGTGATCCTGCCGAACGAGAACCTCGACCCCGCGGAGGCGCACAAGCTGTTGCACCGCTACCTGGACGAGTTCGCGCTGTGCGACGAGGTCGGACTCGACATCATGGTGAACGAGCACCACAGCACCGCGACCTGCATGACGGTGTCGGTGCCGATGGCGCTGGCGGTGATCGCGCGCGAAACCAAGCGGGCGCGGCTGCTGACGCTCGGCAATCCGATCGCCAACCGCCCCGATCCGGTGCGGGTCGCTGAAGAGATGGCGTGGCTGGATGTGCTGTCCGGCGGACGGCTGGAGATGGGGCTGGTGAAGGGCGCGCCGTATGAAATCGCGCCCGCCAATTCGAATCCGGCGCGGCTCATGCGACGCTATTGGGAAGCCCACGACCTGATCCTGAAGGCGATGTCCACCACGGATGGGCCGTTCAACTGGGAAGGCGAGTATTTCCACTACCGCAACGTCAACGTCTGGCCGCGGCCGATCCAGCAGCCGACTCCGCCGGTATGGATGACCGGAATGAGCGTGGACAGCGGCCGCCTGGCAGCGGAGCGCGGGCACGTGATCGGCACGCTGCTGTCCGGCGGCACGGCGAAGCCGATGTACGACATGTATCGCCAGACCGCGCGCGAGCGTGGCTGGGAGGCTGGGCCGGACCGCATGGCCTATGCCGCGGTTGTCGGCGTTGGGCACACGCGCGACGAGGGGCTGCGGCGCGCCGACCAGATCGCCGACTATGTGCGGACCGCGCCGGTGGTGGCGGAGCAATTCACCAACCCGCCAGGCTACAACTCGGTGGCGGCGAACGTGGCGATCCTGAAGGCGGGGCCGCGCGCGCATCGCATCGTCAAGGACCGCCAGGGCAACATGATCGATCACCGCAAGGCGTCGGTGCAGCAGTTCATGGACACCGACACGGTGTTCGCCGGCACCCCGGACGACGTGTTCGATCAGATCAGGGATTTCAATGTCCGCATGGGCGGCGTCGGGCACCTGCTGTTCTTCGGCCAGGGCGGTTACTTGAGTCACCAGGACGCAACGCAGAACATCACTCTGTTCGGGCGGGAAGTGGCGCCGCGGCTGCGGGAGATGAACTGACGCCGCCCTCGCCATGACGATGGGCGGCTGCAGAGCAGCGCGAACCCTGCGAGGCGAACTCCGCATTGACGGCGACGCCGCGACATCTACCGTCCAGCCATGCCACTTCGCCAGGTGTCCGATTCGATGACCTCCATCACCACCCAACTCGTCGAATTGCTCAGCACGGTTCGCCGACCCGGCGACTTCTGCACCTCCGGCACGATCGAGTTGCTGGCACCTTCGCTGGAGGTCGAAGGCGTCGGCCCGGTGGCCTTGCCGCTGCTGCCGCTGCAGGCAGAACAACTCGCCGCCGTGGCCGCGCCGGCGCCGTACGGACGCGGCCAGGATACGCTGGTCGATACCACCGTTCGCCGCACCTGGCAGATCGGCCCGGACAAGGTGCACATCAGGGGCCGGCACTGGCCGCGCACACTGGAAGCGATCCTGTCGCACGTGTCGCAGGGCCTCGGCGTCACCGACCCGATCGAGGCGCAGTTCTACAAGCTGCTGCTCTACGACGCGGGCAGCTTCTTCGTCAGCCATCGCGATACCGAGAAGGCGCCCGGCATGTTCGCCACACTCGTGATCGTGCTTCCGTCCCACTGCGCCGGCGGCGAACTTGTGGTGCGCCACCAGGGCCGCGAATCGCGTCTCGACCTGCGGTGCGAGGACCCGGCGGAAGCGTCATTCGCCGCGTTCTATGCCGATTGCCTGCACGAAGTGCTGCCGGTCACCGCGGGATGCCGTCTCACGCTCGTCTACAATTTGCTGCGGCGCGGCCGTGGCAAGCCGCCAGAGCCGCCGGACTACAGCGCCGAACGGACAAGCGCCGCGGCATTGTTGCGGCAGTGGACCGAGACCGCGGCGACCCCGGACAACGAGACGTCGCTGAAGCTGGTGCATCTGCTGGAGCATGCGTACTCGCCGGCGGAACTCGGCTTCGACACGTTGAAGGGCGCCGATGCCGCGGCGGCCGGCGTGCTCTCTGCGGCGGCGCGGCAGTCTTGCTGCGACCTGCATCTCGCGCTGCTGACGCGCGAGGAGTCTGGTTCGGCGGAGCATACCGGCTATTCACGGCGTGGCCGCCGCTATGACGATGATGGTGACGACGAGTTCGAGATCAGCGAAGTCTTCGACTGGTCCGTGCGGCTGTCCGAATGGCGCACCCTGGACGGAAGTCCCTCACCGCTTGGCGAGATTCCGGTCATGGACACGGAGCTTTCGCCGCCTGGCGCGTTCGACGACCTGGAACCCGACGAAATCCATTTCAGCGAGGCCACCGGCAACGAAGGCGCCTCCTTCGAGCGCACCTATCGCCGGGCGGTTCTCGTGCTATGGCCACGCGACAGGACCTTCGCCGTGCTGTGCCAGGCCGGGCTCAAGGCGACGCTGCCGTATCTGGAGGACATGGCCCAGCGCTGGACCGACGATGGCGCGGACTTCGCCTCGCCACTCCGCCGCGACGCGCACGATCTTGCCGGCCACATGATCGCGCAGTGGCAGACCAAGCATTGGTATCCGCCCCGGGACGACGCGCCGACCGACGCCACACGAATGCTCGCGGCATTGACGCGGCTGGAAGACACCGCGTGCATCGAAAAATTCCTCACCAGCGTCACCGCTGCCGGCGTTTACGCCAAGGGGGACAATGCAGCTTTGCTCGGCGCGCTCGGCCTGTTGCCGCGCAAGGCCGGATTGGCCTTGATCGAGCGTATCGTCTGCGCAACGGGCGCGACGGCATTCGCAGCGTGCGCCGATCTGCTGGCGCGTAGCGCGGCCGCGGCGCCGGAACACGCTGCCAGCCTGCGCGCGGCGGCTGCCGCGCTGGTCGACGTGCTGCCGGCACATACCAAGCCGAAACAACCCTGGGAGGTGTCCGGGCCCAGTGTGGAGCCCAGCTTCATCGTGGACCTGCAAACCGCGCTTGCCGCGATCGACGAAGCGCTGGCGGACCGCGCCGTGGCCCACATCCTTGCCTGGCCAAAGAGCTATGATCTGGACACTGTGCTTGTCCCTGCGGCGAAGTCATTGCGAGGTGCCGCCAATGCATCTCCGGCCGCCGTTCGGCTGCACCAAGCCTGCCTGGAGCATCTACGGGCGCGTATCGCCGAACCCCTGGCGCCGCCGGCGAACTGGCGCCGGCCGAGCGCGGTCGGCTGCCGCTGTGCGCATTGCACGGAACTCAGCCGCTATCTCGCCGATCCGGCACGCGAAACCTGGATCTTCAAGGCCGCCGAATCCGATCGCAGCCATGTTGAGGGGACGATCCGAATGGCGCATTGCGATGTTGATACGGCAACCGATCGCCGCGGCAGGCCGTACAGCCTGATTTGCATCAAGAACCAGGCAAGCTATGAACGACGGGCAAAGCAGCGCGTGGAGGATATTGAAAACCTTGCCCTGCTCTCGCGATAGCGTCCGCACGGCAGTACGGTCGCGGTTCAGCCGATTCGAAATCCGCGCAGACGTTCGCGGAAAGATCGCCAGTCCCACCATGGCTCACCGACTTCCGGCAGCGGCCGATAACCGCGCGCCCGGCCCACCGCGATATAACGATGGGCGAAGTTGGCGTAGTCGCCCTTCGCGACTTCGAACGCCGCCATCGGATAGCGTGCCACTCCTTACTTCTCCGTAACACAGGACGCGGAACCGCTTGTCGGCCGTGTCGTGCGCACTACCCGCCTAGAGCACGGCGCGCGGAAAGCTGCCGCGCATCTCGTCGCGCAACTGCCTTGCTTCCTCTTCATTCTGCCATGGTGCTCGGTAGCTGAAATCCTCGAACAGCGCCTGCGCCAGCACCCGGTTCCGTTCCGATTGCTCATCCTTCGCCTCGACGACCGACGGCACGAGGTGGTAGCTGATGCCGCCCCACAGCAGCTTGAACAGCGGCCCTGGCTGCCCGTTGACCGGCCCTTCCGTGCCGCCATAGCCCAGACGCAGCAATCGCCGCGTATGCTCGACATGCTCGTGGCCGTATTCGCGGAAGCGCGTGTCGAAATAGCCGCCGAACAATAGCGCCTCGCGCGAGAACGCGGCGCACTGGGCGGTGATCCGGTGGCTGTAGATCGGATCGTCCACCGTGCCGGCGCCGGCGCCAGGAACGATGTGTTCCTGGATCCATCGCCCGGCAACGTTCGCGTGCCCCCAGCGAACCGCCGCCTGCATCCACTCGAGTTCCCAGTGGTCCTGCGAGGGATAGGCATCGTCCTCCAGCAGCACCACAACGTCGCAGCGCAACAGCTCGGACAGCAGGAACAGGGCGCGGTTCTTGTTCCACGCGATACTCATGTTGCGCCCGGTCACGGTCAGCACCTGGCGTGCCCGCAGCATGTCCAGCGTACCGTCGGTAGAGCCGTCATCCGCCACCGCGACGATGGTCCGCTTGTGTTTTGTGTGCTGCAGCACGCGATCGAGCGTCTCGCTCAGAACGGACTGGCGGTTATAGGTGACGATGCCGATGCCGAGCAGTAGCGGCGGGACAGCTTGGGTTGGGGTGGGGGTGGCGGGCGGCTGCGCGGGACGCGGCTGCGCGGCCAGCGAGGCGTCGTGCAGCATCGCCCGCAGGCGCGGGATGAAACGCATGATGCGGCGGTCCGGCACCGTCGCGTGCGCCTCAGCCGCGCGAAGTTGCTGGTCGGGATTCGCGCCGGCCGACGGTACGGCGGCGAACACGGTGCCGGTCGCGACACCGGTTGCGACCTTGGCCCGCCATTCCGCCCCCAATCGGACGGGATAACGGTTCACCACCATCACGTCGTCGCAAGCCTGGTCCGGCCGCCCCTCCGACGGCACAAACTCACCGCGCGCATTGCACATCCCGCTCGGCGGGGCACCGTCCACGCCCTGAAGATCGGCGACGCGCAGCAGCGTCGGCGCCGCGTGGTTCAGCGGCGAGTCGCCCGGGACGCGGCTGGTGTAAGTGCCGATGACGAGCTGGCCCCGCCGGGTCTGGTAGACCGACGTAACGAAATTCAGCCGGCGCAGCAGCACCGCCGAGAACCCGTCATAGCGCGGCAATATCGACCGGATCGTGTCGGTGTCGAGCGGATGGATGAATTCGTCCAACTCGATGATGGCGGCCCAGGTGAAGCGATTGGCATGGTTGGCGACGAAGTCGGCATAGGCCGTTGCTCGCCCGCCGTTGCGCGGCCAGTCGATCACGCTCGCCTGGCGGCAGAAGCGCGACCGGGCGACCAGAGCGGCGGTGCCGTCGGTGCTGCCCAGATCATACAACGCGAAACGATCCACGCCAATCAGCCGGTGGAAGGCAATCCATTCGAGAATACCGGGCGCCGCGTCCTGAAACACGGCACAAATGATGATCGTATCCATTGGCGGCTCGTTGGTCCGGGGGAGCGTTGTACCCTGCCATGCAGGCGGTCGCCACAAGGAAGCTCCGTACACCTCGCCCACAAAGTGGGAGAGATCGAGACGCGTTAGCCGCGAGGGTGTGGGTGCCGTGTGCCGACCGGATCAGCCTCACCCGCAGCGCTTTGCGCCTTGACCTCGGCAGGAGAGATGTCCTTACCCAGCCAGCAGCAGCACCACGGCGCCGCCTGCCAGCAGGGCAAGCGGGTGCAACTTGGTGAAGGCAAAGGTCAGCGTCGCGACAGTGGTCACGGCATAGGCCACCCAGCCATGCTCGGTGCCGCGGATCAGCGCGAGTCCACTGGCGAAGGTCAGGCCGATCGCCACCGGCGCCAGCGCGCGCTCCAGCAGCGCCCGCCAGGCGGCGTGCGCGGCGCGGTGCCAGACCCGCGCGGCGAAGTACACCAACGCGCAGGACGGCCCGAACATGGCCGCGAAAGAGACCAGCGCCCCGGCCAACCCCGCAGCCTTCTGGCCGATCAGCACAACGATCAGCGATCCGGGCCCGGGCGCGGCGCGGGAGATGGCGAAAAAGTCCAGGAATTCCGGCCCGGTCAGCCAATGGTGCGCATCCACCGCCGCGCGCTGCATGTCCGGCAGCACGCCGGTGCCGCCGCCGAACGCCAGCAGCGACAGTCCGCCGAACAGCAGCGCGAGCTGAACCAGTGTGGCGATCACTGCCGCTGCTCCAGCCAGGCCAGCGCCAGGCTCACCGGCAGCATCACCGCCAGCACGTGCAGCAGGCGAAAGCCGAGCACGCCGATGGAAATGGCGATGACCGCTGTCACCAGGATGGGCATCAGCCGCCGGATATGCAGGCGCCCCAACCGGATACCCGTGCCGAGGTTCAGCCCGATCGCCACCGCCCCCATGCCGGTCAGCGCGGTGCTGAACAGGGCACCTCCGAGCATGCCTCGGCTGTGCAGATAGATCGCGCCGAGCGCCAGCACGATCGCCACCGGCAACGCGGTCAGCCCGACCAGCGCCGCCACCGCCCCTGCCGCGCCGCGCAAGTGGGTGCCGATGAACACCGACAGGTTGACGTTGGTCGCCCCCGGCACGAGCTGCGAAAGCGCATACCCGGACAGGAACTGCTGGTCGTCCATCCAGCCTCGCCGCTGCACCACCTCACGGCGGATCCAGGCCGCCAGGCCACCGCCGAAGCTCATTATGCCGATGCTAACGAAGGCCGCGAACAGCGACGCCAGGCTCGGCCGGCTTGGCTCCCGATTCCCCATCGCGGCATTCAAGCCGGTCCGGTGTAGGCTGCCCAGCCTATGGCTCGCGGGAGGGCGGCACCATGGAATACCGGTCCCTGGGGAGGAGCGGCCTGAAGGTCTCGCCGCTCTGTCTCGGCAGCATGATGTTCGGCGGTGCCACCGACGAGCCCACCGCGCGGCGCATCGTCGACCGCGCTCGAGAGCAGGGGGTGAACTTCATCGACACGGCTGATGGGTATAACGGCGGGAAGGCGGAGGAGATCGTCGGGCAGGCGCTCCGCGAACACCGCCCCTGGTGGGTGCTGGCCACCAAATGCGCCAACCCCACAGGCCAAGGGCCGAACGCGCGCGGCCTATCGCGGCGGCACGTGTTCGACGCCGTGGAGGGCAGCCTGCGCCGGCTCGGCACCGACGTGATCGACCTGCTGTACCTGCACAAGGAGGACCACGCGACGCCGCTGGCGGAGACGGTGCACGCGTTGGCCGACCTGATCCGGGCGGGGAAGATCCGCTATTTCGGCGTGTCGAACTACCGGAGCTGGCGGGTGGCCGAACTGTGCCGGCTGTGCGACGCGGCCGGAATCGACCGGCCGGCGGCGAGCCAGCCGCTGTACAACGCATTGAACCGTGAGCCGGAGGTAGAGCACCTGCCGGCGTGCGGGTATTTCGGACTGGGCGTGGTGCCGTACAGCCCGCTGGCGCGCGGCGTGCTGACCGGAAAATACGCGCCCAACGTGGCGCCGGAGCCGGAAACGCGGGCCGGGAGGCGCGACCGGCGGATGTTGGAATCCGAGTGGCGGGTGGAAAGCCTGCAGATCGCGCAGCAGATCGCCGACCACGCGCGGGCAAAGGGTATGGCACCCGGGGCGTTCGCCTTCGCCTGGGTGCTGCACAACCAATTGGTCACCGCGGCGATCGGCGGCCCGCGCACCGAGGCGCAGTGGGACACCTATGCGGCGGCGCTGTCGGTGCGGCTGGGGCCGGACGATGAGGCGCTGGTGGATCGGCTGGTCTCGCCGGGGCATCCGTCGACGCCGGGGTACAATGATCCGCAGTATCCGATCGAGGGGCGGGTGGTAGGATGACCGGGGCATGCGCGTGTGGCGCGGCGGTGATGGCGGGTTCCTGCCGAGATCAGCCACCATGCCCAATCCGGTTCGTACCGAGATAATAACGATTTGCCCGCGAAAGGCGACGGCGCGTGCGCCGATCGCTGACTTGCCAACCGGCAAGGGATTTTCATGCCGTCGACGGAACCCGCCTTAGGCACGCTGGCGTATGATTCAGATCAAGGCGGCCGCGCCCGTCCCATGGCAGTATTTGGCGGTCTCGAACCAAGGCTCGCATGGTGGAGGCGCGCATGGCATTCCTCTCGGCTTTGCCACCCGGAACGACGGTGATCGCGACCGAGGATTTCGGGCCAATCATTCGCGGCCAATTGGGTATCACCGTTGGCCGGCGGCGACGTGCAAGGTTCCCGTGGCAACGACGCGCGTATGTTTGTACATTCCTGGGCGGCATGACGGTAACGACGGCGGGCCGGCATATCACGCCGCACGACCACGGGTGCAGTCGGCCGATGCTCGAAGACCCGTTCTGGTTTCTCCACACGGGTGCCGTGCCGGAAGAAACTGCACCTTCGCCGCCGAGCTGCGGCGGCCGAATCCGGTAGCGCGGATCAGACCGAAGGCGCCAGGCTCGCATTGATCCACGTCAACGCCTTGGCTGACGCAAGCCTAGCAGCCTGTCGGACTGAGTTTTCCGGCTGTCCGGCCGCGCGGCCCCGACACCGCGCGCACCGGGGTCATCGAC
>Ga0209415_10000883_pt1 | contig 56937 bp, 56 predicted proteins | sample PeaSoiSIISIP2007_FD_187696 | JGI IMG/M metagenome (GOLD analysis project Ga0209415, IMG submission 187696) | Peat soil microbial communities from Weissenstadt, Germany - SII-SIP-2007 (SPAdes) (version 2) | ecosystem: Environmental > Terrestrial > Soil > Wetlands > Peat | place: Germany... | reverse complement strand
TCAGGGATTTCTGTGTATTCCGAAGGCTCTCGCCTGAGAAGTATAGCTGAAGGGCGGTCGTGATAGCCTTGGGGTCGTGCTTCATCCTCTCGAAACCCACGTTCACGGAGAAGTCGCATCCGCACTCTCGGCAGGTGAACCTCTGAAGGTCTCCTGCCTTGTTATGGCGAACTCCGTCCTTGATGACATGCTTCGAACCGCAGAACAGGCACGCGTCGGTCGTGGTGAACTCCGCGAGTGTCCCAAGCTCAACAGCCGTCCGAATCTTTCGCGAAAGCTCTACCGCGACTATATGTTTGCACTTGGTTTGTCGGTAGGCATAGTCGGGGCAGGAGCAAGACCAGCCCGACTCCAAGGCTCGGACTGAATACTCCCCCTTCCCCGACTGAGACCTGACCGCATACTCGTTGTCGTCTAACCTTCGAACTTGGTCTCCAAGGTCGCAGATTAGCCTGCCACGCTCAGCGCGAACATCGTAGGCAGGGAGGCTCATTGAAAGTCGAGCCCCCTGAACTTTCGGTATTCTGCCTGTCTTTCTTCATACTCTTCGTCTCCCATTTCGAAGCGGAGTTGTTCTGTGCTCATACTATATCCCTATACTCCTATACCATATAAACCTATACTTCTTTACTCAGAAAAGAGAACATGAGACGATTGATTCGTTGTTTTCAGGGCAACAGTATAAATATAGGAAACTATACGGCATTAAGACATGGCAAAGATGGAAGTCGTCGAACTCGATGACGAATTGGACGCGAGATTCAGGCAGGCGATAATGAAATCAAAGGGACTCCGCAAGGGAGTCATCAAGGAAGCCTTCGAAGAAGCAATCGAGGACTGGATAGCGAAGTCTCTGAAGGCGAAAGGAAAGTGAGCGACAAGGAAGAATTAGAGACAATCGCCTACAGCCAGCGAATGCTACACACAATCGAGAATGACGCGCTGAGAGCGGCAGATGTCCTCGTCGGGGAGGCAGAGAAGGCCCGACGTTATCCCAACCTGCAACTCAACCCATTCAAGAGCTTGATGCTCACAGCAAATCTCCTGCACGATTTGTCTTTCATGGCAACCGTCCAAGAGTATCTTCTCTCCAAAGAGAGCTTGAGGCTGTCGGCAGGAACCGACCCCGAATTGCTTCAGCAGACATTAGCGAAGGTGCGGGAAGTCGAGGTCGAGTTGAAGAAAAGAGAGAAGGGGCTGAACTGGGTCGATAATCTCCTGAATCACACGCCCGAAACTGGAGAAAGGGAACCATGAAGTCAAAGAAAGCCAGATGGACTACAATCACCACCAAGCAGGCTGAGGACGTTCTCGACCTCCGATTGAAGGACATCAGGAAGTCGCTTCAGACGCTCAAGGAAAGGGGGTTCGACGCGACCAAGAGGCCAGACCCGAAGGACATCAACCTGATGCTCACATGGAGCATACTCGGATTGGCGCAGAGGACGCTCAAAGACCTTGAAATCCTCTATGTCTACCACAAGATGTGGATTGAGAACATTGAGGGTTCTCCGAATAGCTACACCAAACAGAATCCCAAGCTGGCTAAGAAAGTGTCGAAGCTTGCGAGAGAGATTCAAAGTAGAAAGAAGGGGCTTGATTGGGTGGACAACTTAATCGAGCACACGCCCGACACGACACCCATCTGAGGCGATGGAATTGGATTCAGACAGAATGAGGATGGCGATGGTCGCGGAGACCCAAGAACTGATTCGAAGGGAGAAATTGGCCTTGGAGCTGATAGATGTCCTCGACTTCAACTTCCAATGGCTTCTGCGCTTCTGCGAGAGGAACAATATCGAGATACCCGACCGAGAAAGGCTCTATCTCTCGCTGAACAAGGTTAGGCGACTCATGGGGCAGTTATCCCCCGAAAATTCCCACCGAGACGACTTTGACCCCAACTTCCGAGAAGGTAACAGAACCGGAAAACAAGAAGTTTATAACCCCGAAAAAATTGGTGGGGTTCAATTAACGATTAACACCGTTAAGCAACGAGTGAAACAGAAATGAAAGGAGATAAAGGAATTGCCAGATTCAGGTATAGTAAAGTATCTAGTAAAACTCAAGTTTGAAGTAGACGGGGTCGTTGAAAGAGCCGACGTAATCGGGGCGATCTTCGGTCAAACCGAGGGTCTCTTCGGCCCTGAGATGAACCTCAACGAGCTTCAGAAGAGTTGGAAGGTAGGCAGGATAGAGATTAACCTAGAGTCGAAGAACGACAAGACCAGGGGTGAGGTCATCGTCCCCATGTCCACCGACATCGGCACCGCGGCTCTTATCGCCGCAGCCGTGGAGAGCGTCGACAAGGTCGGGCCGTGCAGCGCCAGATTCACAGTAGGTGTCATAGAGGACGTCCGCGCAGTCAAGCGGAAGCAGATAGTAGACAGGGCAAAGCTCATAGTCAGAGACTGGAGCTCAAAGACTTCCAGCGAGGGGGAGAACCTCCTCAAAGACGTCACCGAGTCCACCAAGAGGGCGAAGGTCGTCAACTACGGGATGGAGAACCTTCCCGCAGGCCCCGGAGTCTTCTCATCAGAGTTGGTTTATCTCGTCGAAGGAAGGGCGGACGTCGTCCTCTTCCTCAGGGCAGGCATCGAGAACGTCGTGGCCCTTGAGGGGACCAGCGTTCCAGAGTCGATAATCGAGCTCGGGAAGAAGAAGCGGCTCATCGCAGTCTTGGACGGCGACAGAGGAGGGGACCTGATTCAGAAGGAACTGGCCCAGGTGGTCAGGGTTGAAAAGGTCCTCAGAGCGCCCACAGGCAAGGAAGTCGAGGATCTAACCCCCATTGATGTAATCAACCTCCTGAGGGAGGGAGGGGCCGAGCCGGCCGCGGTTTCTCGCAAGGAGAGGAGGGAAGAGAGGGCTGCACCCGCGGTCCCCGCAGAGCCCGACGAGCCGGTGGTCGTCAAGACAAGAGAGCTATTCCCGAACCTTAACGGGACGCTGGAAGCTGTCCTCCTCGACCAGGGACTCCAGGAGATAGGCAGATTCCCAATCAGCGAGCTGGTCCAAAAGATGGAGGGGACCAATGGTGCTCAGTATCTGATCTTCGACGGCATTGTGACCCAGAGGCTGGTAGAATCAGCCGCCAGGCTGGGCGTGAAGGGGATAATCGGCCACCGCACTGGCGAGCTGGGCGAAGTCCCAGGCGACGTAAGGATTGGGACCTTCCGCGACCTCGGCCTAGAGTAGCCGGGCCGTTGATAGTCAACGAGTTCAACCCGAAGCACGGCTTCTGTTCGCTTACCATCGAGTCCGCCGAGGACCTCTGGACCCTGAGGCGTCTGATAGCGAAGGGAGACGTCCTTGTCACCCGCAGCTCGAGGGTGGTCAAGAAGGAAGACGAGTACTCGCGCCCCGACAAAGGGGAGCGGGTGAAGGTGACCATCGCGCTTTCAGTGGACGACGTCCACCTAGACAACAGCATCGAAAGAATCCGCGCGAGAGGCACCATCATCGAGGCGAGCGACGAGACCGTCCCCAAGGTGGGGTCGCACTCGGTCACCCTCAGTCCGGGCCACTCCATCACGATACGGAAACGCGTATGGACACCCCTCGACATCAACCTCGTCCGTCCGCCGAGGCGCTCCGAGTCCAGGTTCGTCCTCGTCGCAGCCGACCGGAGGGAGGCGGGCCTGGGGACCCTCGGTGGTTCCCACCTCTCATATTCGACAACAATCGAGTCGGGGCTGGGGGGGAAGATGGGAGACGAACAGAGCCCCAAGCCGTACATCTCCAAGGTGGTCGACACAGTCGCCCAGATTCACCATGAAGGGGAGATCGTCGTGGTAGCCGGCCCCGGGAACTTCAAGAATGCGATTGCCAACCAGATTAAGGAGAAGCTGAAGCCGGCGCAAGTGAGCGTCCTCGAGGGCCTCGATCTGACTGGTGCGGACGGGGTCAGAGCCCTCGTCAAGGTCCCGGCCTTCGAGAACCTGGCCAAGGACTCGCTGGTAGTGGAACTCCAGAAGCTGGTCGGAGAGGTCGTCATGAGGATCTCCACCGCTGACCCGAAGGTCGCCTACACCCTCTCCAGAGTTAGGGCCGCCGCAAGTGCCGGGGCGGTAGAAGCGTGCGCTGTATCCGACGACGTGTTTTCGTCCGGGATAGACGAGGCTGAATTGGTGGATACTTTGAACCTAGTCGAGAGCAAGAGAGGATTGGTCTACTTGGCTGACTCGTCCATGGAGTATGGGAAGCAAGTCTCCTCTTTCGGGGGCATCGTCGCCCTCCTGAGGTACGCGCTTAGAGCTTAGCTAGGTAGGGGAAGATGAACTCGGCGATCACAGCGAGCGCGACCCCGCCCTTGATTAGGTCTTTGCCTAGGCGTCTTTCGAGGTGGGTAAAGTAGAGGAGCACCCCGAGCATCAGGAGGGTGACGTAGGCGAGGCGAGACAGGTCTATCACCGTCGAATCTATCGTCCCTAGGAGCACCGCCATCGCCGAAGTGAACTCCTGGGTGAACTGCTGAATCAGGCCCTCCACCCCCGGAGGAGGCTGGTCGCTCGACATCGAGATACTAACTGGTTTTTCCATTTAACGGGCAACGTCACAGAAGCCAGGGTACGGCGATGACTCCCAGAATCAGTCCGATGACTGCCAATGTTGCAGCCGCCGTAATCCTCATCACCGTCTTCTCACTCAACTTCCCTTTACCGAGGGCTTTCACTCCTACCATGAAGGCTTGCCCGCCATCCAGAGGATAGATTGGGAGGGCGTTGAAGATGGCCAGGTTGAAGTTGAGGAAGAAGATCCAGTAGATTAGATTGACTGCGGGTATCACGCCTGGCCCCAGCGAGGAAGTATAGAACGGCGACATCGTGTCAGAGAACGGCACATGTGTCTGGCAGGTGGGGAGGGTCGGGATGCACACGTACAGGAATGGCTGGGTAAACGCCGCTCCTGCATAGGTACTCACCAGACCCTGAAGGCTCGAAACGCTCTGAGTCCCCGGAGTCCCCAGGCTCAGGCCGATGAAGGGACTCTTGAAGGTCTGGCCGCTGGATACGTTCTCAAGGAGCTGATATGATATCGTGACGTTCTTCTCGAACGTGTTCCCGTCCCTCCAGAGGGTGACCAACACCGTGTTGTTGATCTTGTACCACGGGCTGCTGCTTATGGCCGAGGGATCGTTCAGAGGCGTGCCGTCTATCGCCAAAATGTAATCGTAGGTCTGGACCCCGGCCTTGCTCAACGGAGAATTGGCGACCACGACCACTCCAATTCCCTGTTGGCTGGCCGGCCTCATTGTCGACACCATACCGACGAGGAGCACGAGGCAAAGGAGACCGACAACCAGGTTGATCCCTGCCCCCGCTGCCAAGACCCTCCCAGAGTGGGACGCAGGCGCTGACTTGATCGCGTTCTCGTCGACATCCACGAAGGCGCCGATCGGCACGAACAGGAAGAAGAGGAGCCCCGACGCCTTGACGGGGAGCCCCAGGCTCCTCGCCACGATTCCGTGGGCCCCCTCGTGTATTATCATCGCTATCACGAGTGCTATCCAACCATCGAAGATCGGGAGGTAGGGGTTGATCCCCGGGATGCCGAGGTTGGCCAACGGGCTGAGAGTGTGGATGTAGGAGATGACTGCGGACCCTCGAGGAGAAAGAAGGATGCCCACCTCGCTGACGAAAATGTAGAACCCTATGGCCGCCGCCACGGGCATGACGTAGAGGAGAAACCACCCGGCGGGTTTTGATATCCTGTTCCCACCGAGCCTGTCCATGATTGCCTGGAATCTTCTGGTCCTCACAAGGGTGATGAGCCCGTAATAGGACTCGAACCTCTTGTACTCCTTCTCTTCCAATCTCAGAGTCGGCGCCGCTGTTCTCGCTTTAAGGATTCAGACTTTATACCGACCGGACGCTGGTCAGCTACATGGCCGAGTGTCAGCGCTGCGGAGGGCAGGCATTCTACACACGGCGCTACTCCGGCGAAACGCTCTGCGCCGCATGCTTCAAGGGTTCCATAGCTGAGAAGACTCGGCGGACGATCTCGAAGTACAGGATGATCGCCCCTGGGGAGAAGATCGCCGTGGCCGTTTCGGGGGGCAAAGACAGTCTTTCTCTTCTGAAGATACTGACCGACCTCTACCGGCCCCGCCGGAATCAAATCGTCGCCATCTCCGTCGACGAGGGGGTCGCAGGGTATCGAGACGAAGCCCTGGCCCACGCGCGGTCTGTGGCCGTAGATCTAGGGGTCGAGCAGGTCCTGGTGTCCTACAAGGAACTCTTCGGTTTCTCCCTTGACGAGGCACTCAAATGGGAGGAGGAGAGAGACGTCTCCTCCTGCAGCTTCTGCGGGGTCTTCAGGCGAAGGGCCATCGACGAGGCCGTGACAAGGGCCGGGGCGTCGGTCGTAGCCACAGCCCACAACCTCGACGACTACGTGCAGACCTTCATGATGAACCTGATGCACGGCGACGTCGCGCGCTTAGCATGGCTCGACCCGGCGTATTCCGATGATTCTTTCCCCGTGAGGCGAGTCAAGCCCTTCATGGAGATATACGAAGAGGAAGTGGCCCTCTTCGCTTTCCAGTCGGGGGTCCCCTTCCAGAGCGTAAGCTGTCCCTACATGCACGAGGGGCTGCGCGGCGAGGTCAGGGACTACCTCAACGTCATGGAGGCAAACCACCCCGGGATCAAGAACGTCCTCCTGCGGTCCAGCCTCGATGTGATCTCTCACTACGCCCGTTCGCCTGAGAAAGGGACCGTCCCGTGCACCAGCTGCGGCAAGCCCTCCACCAGCGGCCTCTGCAACGTCTGCAGGATGAAGGCCGCCATAGAGGAGCACGTTAAATTAGGAGCCTAGCCGGCGAACCGCTGGCGGTGGGTAGGGTCGGAAGGTTAGCCGTCTTCCAGAATGCTGAAACCGGCTTCATGCAGCGGCCAGTAACCTCCGGGTAAAGCCATCCTCCTCGTCACCCGCACCGGGCAGGGAAGACGAACTCACGCCGAGGCGGGCGGTCATGAAGGGCAGCCCTTCCGAAGGGGAGGGCCTGACTCTTAATTGCCGAATTGGGCGAGGTCCGGGAGGGAGCAGCCCTATGGCGACGTGGCCACGCTGCCTCGTCTACGTGGGGGATTCCCCGTCCGGCGAGATGGGAGCGGAGAGTGATGGTGAACTCCGGGGGAGCTACCGCCACTCACGTTTTTATCGGCCACAAATCGGCTGGGAACTCGCGCAGGGGTAGCCTAGAGTCTCAGACGGGGAGCCTGGTAAGGCGCAGCCAAGTTGGCGCAAGCTTGCTAAGCCTGTGTCTCTAACGGGACTCGTGGGTTCGAATCCCACCCCCTGCGCTCGATTCACCTGGCGGAGGAGAGGTTGTCCCGCTAAATCTCAGGTTCCTTAGATAGGGTGAGAAGGCGAAAAGGCCCATTGAGAGGATTATGCCGATGCCTGCAATGGTGTAATCAGTCCCGATCCCGCTCGCCGTGATGATAATTCCTCCTAGCAGCTGGCCCAGTGGAATTACCGCAGTACTCCCTAGTTGGTCAACTCCAAAGTACCTCCCCTGCATTTCTGTTGGGACGATGAGCTGGACAGTAGTGAGCCAGGTGGTGTTGAGGAGCCCCAACAGCACTCCCAGCGCGAAGATAAGCATCGAGGAGGTGACCAGCGAGGGTATGGCGACCAGTCCGAGGGAGGCGAACCCCATCGACACCCCTGAAAGGAGGTACACCTTGCCTGCAAACCGAACTGTCTTGTACCGTGATGATGCGTACGCGCCGGGCGCCACGCCAAGCAAGAACAGTCCGTTCAGCACGCCGAACAGCGTACCTCCTCCCTTCAGAGTAGTCTCGGTGTAGATCACGAAGAACTGCAGGACCATGACGATGAAGAAGTTGGCCACTCCAGATGAAACGGTGAGCTCCAGCAGCCCTCTGTTGCTCCTGATGTAGCCGAGACCCTCGCGAGCATCTTGCCAGATAGAGGGTTTCTTGCTCCCGGCTGCCTTGGGTTTGGCGGTGACAGCAACTCCTGAAATCCCCACTATGAGCAATGCCGACAGGAAGAAGGTCCCTGCATTCAGAGACAGCGCGACCGTAAATCCGAGGAATTCAAAGATCAGTCCTCCGGCCGCGTTGGAAGCAAACTGGATGATTGAGTTCGTGCTCTGTACCAGCGCATTGGCGGTGGGCAGCTGGTCATTTCCGACGACCGCGGGTGTCAGGGCACGCTCTGCGGGCTGGAAAAGGGTAGTGAAGGTGCCGAGGATGAAAGCGACTGCGAGTATCAACGGCAGGTTGAATCCGATCAGTAATAGGTAGAAGACCAGGACCACCAACGCCGCTGCCCGGGCCAGGTCTGAGAGGACCATGAGCTTCCTTCTCTCGTACCTGTCCACGAGGACGCCTGCGACGAGGCTGAACAGCACCGTCGCCACGATGAAAGAGACTCCGATGAAGGCGACGTCCAGTGCTGATTTCGTATTCCCGTATACGATCAGCGTCAGTGCAATCTGGCCTATGGCGAATCCCGCGGCCGAGCCCAACCCCGCTGAGAACAGGCGTGCGAAATTCTTGTTTTTCAGGACGGGTGGCAGGCGGCCTCCCTTGCGCCCTCCATCAGTTCCGCCGCTCAGTTCATTCGACACCACCGAAGGGACCTGAGCAGTATGTGCTCCGATCTAAATTCCGTCAACGGAAACGCCGGCCAGCGAATCTGGCCCTAGTTCCTAGCTCCTCGTCTATCCTCAGCAACTCATTGTACTTGGCGACCCTCTCGCCCCTAGCCGGTGCGCCGGTCTTGATGAAAGAAACCCCGTACGCTGTGGCAAGGTGCGCGATGAAGGGGTCTCCTGTCTCGCCCGAGCGGTGTGATACGACGGCCTCCCAACCTGCGCCCGAGCACAATTCGATTGCCGCTATGGTCTCCGTCACTGTTCCTATCTGGTTAAGCTTGACCAGGACAGCATTTGTCGCCTTCCTCCTTATCCCCTTCTTGATCAAGGACACGTTGGTGACGTAGATGTCATCCCCTATGATCGTCGTCGTCTTTCCGATCCTCTTGGTTATGGACGCGAAGGAATCGAACGAGCCTTCCTCGAACGGGTCTTCCAGAGAAAGGAGGCCATACTCGTCTTTGAGCGAGGCGTAGATTCCTTCGAGCTCATTCGAGTTTAATTTCACTCCGTCTAGAGTGTAGAGGCCCTTTCTTGCATCATAGAACGTCGACGAGGCGGCGTCCATCCCCATCCGCACATCGCTCTCGGCGTATCCCGCCTTCCTAATCGACTGGCGTATCGCCGCGAGGGCTTCCCTGGTCTTCTTCAGCGGCGGGGCGAATCCTCCCTCGTCCCCCACGTTTATCGCGCTCCTTCCGTACTTCGCGATTAGAACCTCCTTCAAAGATTGGTAGACCTCAACACCCATCCGGATCGCCTCCGTGCAGGTGTCTGCCCCTACCGGCTCGATCAGAAACTCCTGTACCGCGAGATCGTTGCCGGCGTGCTCTCCCCCGTTGATCACGTTCATCATGGGAACCGGTAGGGTGTAGCTCAGCGAATCCTTCAGATGTCTGAACAGGCTCACCAGCTTGACGTTTGCCCCAGCCCAGGCCACTGCCATGGAAGCACCGAGTATGGCGTTTGCCCCGAGCCTGCTTTTGTTACTGGTCCCGTCGAGCCTGATCATTGTCCTGTCGACTCCTTCTTGGTCGTCGCAATCAAGCCCGCGCAGTCTGGGTCCGATGATTTCGTTCACGTTTCGTACAACCTTCGTCACCCCTTTTCCATGGAACCTCCTCTTGTCGCCGTCCCTCAGCTCAAGGGCCTCGAGCTTCCCCTTCGACGCGCCCGACGGGACGCTGGCTCTTCCGACGGAAGTGTCGGTCAGGACCTCTGCCTCCACCGTAGGGTTTCCTCGCGAGTCCAGCACCTCCCTCGCCCGGACCGCGATTATCTTGCCAGCCTGCTTCATGCCCTTCAAGGCATTCGACCTCTGGAGCACGTTAAATCTGATTCGGCTCGATGCATCCTCTCCAACGCTTATTACCGGTTCCCCTCGCGCGGCTTTTGGGCCGGTCGTCTAGCTCGGTTAGGACGTCGCCCTTACACGGCGAAACGCTGCGGCGCGCCAGAGTCGGCGGTTCGAATCCGTCCCGGCCCACCTTTCACATCTTCCCGTCAAATCCCCTTCGAAGAGTTATCTACGGTTTGCCAAAATGGCTGACCCAGATGCCCAACTTCAGGTACATCAGCTGGTCTGAGTATGGGAACCTGGCCGAGGCGCTGGCGGAGAAGATTCGAGCCAACGGCAAGAAATACGACCTCGTCGTGGGCATAGCAAGAGGGGGGATCCCCGTTGCCATGGTGGTGTCTGACCACCTGACCGTCAAGATTGACTTTGTCAACGTGAAGTCATACGACGCCATCGGACAGAGGACTTCGCCTCGGATACTTTCCACCCTGACGGAAGGAGTCGCGGGCAAGGACGTCCTGCTCGTCGACGACCTAGTGGATCAGGGGGACACCATGGTCTTCATCAAGCGGTACCTTAAGGAACAGAAGCCTAGCTCTATGGAGACGGCGGTCATGTTCAAGAAACCATGGAGCAAGGAGGAGCCAGACTACTTCTTGGAGAGCGTCTCCGAGTGGATAGTCTTCCCATTCGAGCTAGGGGAAGTGGGGCGACATAGGGCAGCCATGGAAGCCAGCCCAGAACCCCCCAGTCCAGCTGCCTAGACCAGCGACGCAAGCAACAGCGTGTTGAACCCTATGATCAGCGCCACCGTTATCAGGGCCAAGACAATCGTGCGCCTTCTGTTGACCAGCTCTCCCATGAACTTCTTCTTGGAGGTGTAGTAGACGAGCGGGATCATGGGCAGAGGAATCATTAGGCTCAGAATGACCTGACTGTAGATCAGCAGGACGAGCGGACTGAGTCCCAGGAGGATGGCTATCGCAGTAGGGAAGACGTTGACGACCCTTGTTATGATTCTCCTTGCCCATATGTTCCAACGCTTTCCAATCAGACCTTCCATTATGACCTGCCCGGTTATGGTCCCTAGCGCCGAGGCCGACAGCCCCGAAGCTAGCAGGGTTAGAGCGAAAAGGATGCCTATCGCCGGCCCGTAGATGTGACTCATTCCGACTACAAACTGTTGGACGCTCAGGTTCACATTCACTCCTGTACCCTGAAAGAGAGGTATGGCGACGAGGAGTATCCCCGCATTGACCACGCCGGCTATCGTCAGGGCGATAATTGTCTCATTGCGATGAAGCTTGTTCGTCCTGTGCTTCTGTTCAGGGGTGTAGGTGTGACTGTTGACGTCTGCCCTCTTGGCGGTCATATCGCTGATCGAAGGAGCCTTGACCTTCCCGCCGATGACCGGAGTCCCGAGGAGGTCCATCTTGTTTTTCGAGAGCCATGAGTGAACGAAGAGTGCATGAGGCATGACCGTCGCTCCGATCATTCCTACGGCTATGAAGAGAGCAGTGGCGTCTGGTGCGTTCGGGATAACCGAGCCCACTCCGATCTGCGCCAGGTTGAAATTGCCAATCACAAGCAGGTCGTAGAATATACCTATCACCAAAATGCTGATCAGGATGGCGAAGTACTGTTCTATCAGGCGGAATTTCCTGGTCATCATCGTCAACAGGACTATGACATCGAGGGCGCCGAAAATGGCGCAGTAGATCAGGGGGATGCCGAACAGTATGCTGAGCCCGAGCACTGTCCCCAGATACTCGGCCAGGTCGGTTGCAGCCGCCGCGGCTTCTGCCGCGAGCCAGTAGGGAATCACATACCTTCTCTTCCCGCCAAATGACTGCCTGACCAGTTCTGCGAGGTGGTGACCCGAGGCTATTCCGAGCTTCCCTGACAGGTACTGGAGCAGCATCGCCATTCCAGAAGCGAGCCATCCGGCCCAGAGCAGAGCATACTTGTAGCCTGCCCCCGCTGCAAGATCGGTACCATAGTTGCCGGGGTCCATGTAGGCTATCGAGACCATGAGGGCGGGTCCGACCCACAGAAGGAACTGCTTGAGCGAGAGCGACATAGAACCAGAAGCCTCCGCCTTCAACAGCTGATCCCCTTGCTCCTCTCGACGGGTATCCTCGGGTGGGACCAAGGTCCTTCTGAAAGGCAGCTTCATGCGACCATCTGGGGCGCCGAATTCTATATTGAAGTTAGACACGTCTAACATGTTTCTTGATGCCTAGGAATTCTCTGTCCATCTAATATCCGAGCTGCCGCTCTCGCAAACGTTTTTGAACTCAAGTGAGGGCGCAGCATGCATGAGCGGCCAGTTGCGGGTGGTGCAGTCGAAGAGGGACATCTCGCGCCTCGAAGACTACCTCGAGGCCATCTACAGCCTCAACGAGGAGAAGGGGTACGTGAGCGCCGCCGACATCTCCGACAGGCTCGGCGTGAAGCCCGGGACTGTTTCAGGGATGGTCGTCAAACTCGCTTCGAAGGGTTACCTTGAGCACGAACGGTACAGGGGGATGAGGCTTACCCCCTCAGGGGAGAAGCTCGCGAAGTCCGTGATCAAGAGGCACCATGTCATCGAGGAGCTCATCTCGATGCTCGGCGTGGACGGCCAGACCGCCTATGTCGACACCGAAGGCATCGAGCACCACGTGCACCCCAGCACGCTCCGCCGCTTCGAGCGCCTGGCAGACTACCTCCGTGAGAACCCCCAGACCCTGAAGGCGATCCGGGAGTTCGTCGAAGAGAAGTGAACAGCCCGCTCAATCGGGCTCGGCGAGCATCGTGCTAAGTATCCTGTAGGTCAGTCCCCAGACCATGTAGTCTCCCACCAGGTAGGCAGGCATCTGGACGGTCTTGCCGTCGTAGTCGAGTTCGTAGGTCGACTCTGAGAAAGGTGAAAGGAAGTCTTCGAGGTCCACCCAGCGGAAAGAAGCGACCTCCTGGTTGGGCCTGACTTCGACCCCCCGCCTGAGAACGAAGACGGAGGGGACGACGTCCATGGTGCCTGTGTGGGTCGTCGTGACACCCCCGTATCCGAGGAAGTCCCCCGCCTTCGCAAGGTCGATCCCCACTTCCTCGAACGTCTCCCTGACAGCAGTCTCCCTCACCGTCCTGTCTTCCGCTTTCGTCTTTCCCCCAGGGAAGGCTATCTGCCCCGACCAGGGGTCCCCCGAGTGCTCCGCCCTCTTGATCAGCAGGACGCTCGGATTCTGCCTGTCGCGAACAATGATGGACACCGCTGCGAACCGTAGCCCCTTCTGGGGAGGCTCGCTTGCTACGAGGTTCTTCGTCAGTTTCGCCAGCAGTTCCCCCGGCATGTCAAACTATCGCGACGAGGCTCCAATTTTAAATATGCATCGCAGGCCGTCGTTTCAGATTCCGATATGGAGACAAGCCATGCCGATTCGACTGTGAGGCTGACCGAAGCAAACTTCGACTCGCTCGTGAAGTCCGAGAGGCCCATACTCGTCGACTTCTGGGCGGTCTGGTGCGGCCCATGTAGGATCATGGACCCGGTGGTCGAGAGGCTCGCCGCGAAATACAACGACAGGATGCTCTTCGGGAAGGTCAACGTGGACGAAGAGATGAACATCTCCTCGCGCTTCGAGGTCTTCTCCATCCCGACTTTCATGGTGTTCAAGAACGGGCGGCCCATGGACGCTGTGATAGGCGCGGTGGGAGAGGCAGCCCTTGAGCGCCTTGTGCAGAGCGCCATCCAAGGCTAGCTCGTTCCGCCTAGGTTACCCGCGTGCCGTCGGTCAGGAAAATGTCCGCGTCGTCAAGGCTCACCGACCTCGAGGAGAGCACCGGGCCGAACTGGAACGACCTGCTCCTGTTTATGGGCTGACCTCCGACGAGTCTGTTGAACGGGGGCATCACCGTAAGCTTCCCCTTCCCTTTGGCCTTCGAATCGCGCCCCGCACCCTCCATCAGCTCGGCCACGTCGTATTCGGCTGTGACCCACACCGCCTCCCTGGTCCTCGCGCCCAGAGGGTCCCGCATCTCGTAGGTGAAGTGCGAGTGACCTATCACCAGGTTCTTGGTGGCTATCGCCTCCTCGGAGGGCCAGGCATGCCCGTGGGCGACCCCAATCCGCCCGCGCCCTTTTCCGATTACAGCTCCCTGCGAGGGGTGAAGGAGGACCCGCGGAGGGAGTACTGTCTTGATGCTCCCGTCGTGGTTCCCAGGGACCACCTCCACGGCCTCGAAGAGGTCCAACATGGTGTCGAAGAACCAGGGCACAACCCCCCAGTCTATGTCTTCCACCTTCCCGACTGTGTGCTTGACGTCCCCTAGGACGGCCAGCCGCCTCGTCCCGTACCTGTCGGCCAGGTTCCTGACCCTGTCGACCATCCTGACCGAGTAGGCAGGGAGCCTGAACCCCTTCTTCGCCATCTCCTTCTCCAGCCCGAGGTGGAGGTCAGAGATCAGAAGGGTGCCTTCCTCTCCCTCGCTGAAGACCAGGGCCGCCTCGCCGGGGACTATCTTCAGCAAGCTAAGCTATCAGCGGCAGGACCTGGCTGTAGACGAAGTTCTTGAATTCTGAGAGCTCCATCCTGCTGAACCCAGTGAGGATGCTGTTCCTGGTGAGCCCGAATACATAGCCGTAGGCCTTGCTCTTGAACACGATGTACCAAAGCTTCCCATGGGTCAGATAGTCGCTGTAGAGGCTGGTGTTCCCCAGCTCCGCTCCATAGAGGGAAAGCTTCGTGATGTTGGGGAGGTCCACGTCGGAGAAGAAGATCACCTTGGTGTCTTCGAAGTTCGCCTCGTGGAACTTCCTCAGCGTCTCCGGGTCGATCCTCGCCTCGACCACCTGACCCAGGCTCATGAACACCGCCTTGCTCATCTCGTTAGCTATGTTGTTGGCGCGGCTCTTCTTGTCGTAGACGGTTAGGAACATCCTGTCCTTGTATATGTTGAACGTGAAAGGGGCATCGTAGGTCCTCGGCACAGCCACCGGCTCCCCCCGGTGCGGAACAACGAACACCGAGTCGAAGGAGAACTTCCCCTCGAGTGTCCCCTTGCCGATTGTCAGGTCTGTGATCTCCGAGACCAGCTTGAACTCCTTGTCCTCTACGCTTGTCTCCGTCTCTATCTTGAACGACTTCAGCTTCTCCGCCAGGGTGTCCATTTCGGTGTTCTCCCTTACGAGGAAGACCTTGCCTGCGAGTACCAACCCGATTCGCCCCGAGGTCTCCTGTTTATGGCCTTTCAGTTTCCCCAGAACTGCCGCGTAGTAACGAAGCGGATCTTCGCCTCGAGCAGGTCCCTGTAGAACGCCTCTTCATCGTCGTGCATCTCAGCAAGGATCCGCGAGGCGGTCTGCGGGCCGATCCCGTACACCGTCAGGGCAACCACAGCCTTCTTGCCATACGAAAGCACTAGGTCGGCCCCTCTCCTCGCCTTCGAAAGTTCCCCCCTCTCCTCCTCGTTCAACGGCGCCCGATCCTCCCTCCTCCTCACCAGGTCCGCAAGCTTGGCCGTCCCCCAGTAGCACTGCGCCAGCAACCCGGACCCGCACGACAGGCACTTCGGTTCTTCGGCCAGGTCTCCCACCGTCGTCTGCCCCTGGTCGACCCCACACTTCACGCAGAGCATGCTGACCTCCGTGCCGAAGATGCTGGCCTTCATCCTCTGGTAGGAAGACTTCCCCAGCGAATCTGGAGCCACCGCCTCTGGCACTTCGAGGTACCTGTAGAGCAGGCCGTAGGCGATGGGGGTGGGCCTGTCCCCTGCCAGGAATGTCTCCACAGTTATGTCCCCTTTTGCTACCGCGACCAGCACCTGCTTCCCCCTTTCCATGTCGATGAGGTCCCTCCCCGTCTCCTGCAGCGCCTCCTCGAATATCGGTGTCTTCTCGAACCTCGTAGGGAGGGAGCAGAGGTTAGGGTGCGCGATGAGCTTGCCCCGCTTCAGGGCTCCGAACCTCTCAGCGACCTGCTTCACCCTCGCGGGGAAAGGGAAGTTCCTCTGCGCCGCCACGGCATACGTCCTCTCTAACTCCTCGGGGGTCAGGCCGGTGAGCTCCTTCGCGATTGCCCCCAGGTCCAGATCCTCCGTGTCGGTGGTCAGCTCCATCAGGAGCCTGTATCCGTCCAGCCACCAGATCCTCACCAGCCCCCTCCTTGACAGGATCTCTTCGAAGGTGTAGGCGAACGTCCTGTTCACCGACTCCCCGAAGCATAGATGTACGATCAGATATTTTCCGAACCCTTCGAAAAGAATCAGCCTGTCCGACGGGACCGGCGCCCCCATCTTCTTGTGCTCGGCGATCTCGTCTAACACCAGCGCCCTCGCGGCGTCGTCCCCGGGCATCCTCTTCGAGACTTCTGCAACTGCTTCCTCTCCTTTGTCCAGGGCCTCCGATATCTCCCTCCTGAGCTTCCCCGTCTCCATGGCCAGCTCGTAGGGGATTGGGAGCATCTCCCCGTCCCACCCAGGCACAGCTGCGAGCGGGTCTTCCACAGGGGTGACGTAGATCTTCCTGTCCTGGGCAATCTGTTCGACCTGCCATATCTTCCCCTTGCACACGAAGTGCAGCCCGACCTTCACGCTCAGCAGCACGAACTCCTCCCCCAGTATGCCGACTGTCTGGTTGGTCGACACGTCGACGACCAGGTACCTAGTCTCATCGGGTATCATCGACAGATTCTCGTAGTAATACTCCCTGGTCAGCCTTGTCCTCGACAGCGTCTTCCCGTCGAACCTGATCTTCCGAATCTCAGACAGGTAGTTCGCTGTACGCATGAACGCGTCTTCGGACAGCCCTCGGAATGGTGCTGCCTTCCTCACCTCCTCGAGGACCCTGTCCGCATCCATCGTCTCGAAGTCCATGAGGTACCCCGCTATCTGGTGGGCCAGCACGTCCAGTGAGTTGGCGAAGGGCCTCGTGGGCTCAATCCTCCCCTTTCTCGCCGAATTGATGCTCGCCGACGACTCGAGTATGTCGTCCGCCGACACAGTGACCAGGACGCCCTTGGAGGTCTTTCCCAGGCGGTGCCCGCTCCTCCCGACCCGCTGCACGAGGCTGGTGACCTGCCGCGGGGACATGTACTGGACCACCAGGTCCACTGAGCCGACGTCGATCCCGAGTTCCAGGGTGCTGGTGCAGACGAGGGCTTTGAGCGCTCCCGACTTGAACGCCTGCTCGACCCTCTCCCTCTCCTCCCGGGGGAGAGACCCATGGTGGACCCCCACGTCCTTCCTGAGCCTCGCAAGCTTCTCCCCGAGCATCTCAGCTAACGTCCTGCTGTTGACGAAGATCAACGTCGAAGTGTGGCTTTCGATGAGCGAGTTCATCCTCGAGAGCCTTGCCGCGAGGTCAGGGGCGGAGTAGGTCTCCCTCGCCGCCGACTGGCTCGAAGGGTCGGGGACAGGGTATTCTATGGCATAGGTGAACTCCTTCGGGGCGTCCGCCTTCACGATGGTCCGCGGCCCATCGCCGAACAGGAACCTAGCGGCGACCTCCGGGGTCCCGACTGTAGCTGACAGAGCCACCAACTGATACTTCGGCGCGACCTTCCTCAGCCTCTGGAGCCCCACGCTCAGCTGCACCCCGCGTTTGCTCTCGACGAGGTTGTGGAGCTCGTCGACCACGACGGCCTTCAGGTGCGAAAGGTTCTCCCTCATCCGCCTCCCTGGGAGCACCGCCTGCAGGGTCTCCGGGGTTGTGACCAGGACGTCGGGCGGATGTGTGGACTGCCTCGTCCTCTGCGACTGGGGGGTGTCGCCATGCCGGATGTCGACGGTCAGCCCGAGCTTCGCGCACCACACCTGCAGCCGCTTCAGCATGTCCCTGTTGAGCGCACGCATGGGGGTGATGTAGAGCATGGAGATCCCCTCCCCGTGCCCCTCGGAAACCAGCCTGCTTAGCAGAGGAAGGAGCGCCGCCTCCGTCTTGCCAGAGCCCGTGGGGGCCACGACGAGGACGTCCTCCCCCTTCGAAATAAGTGGCCATGCCTGCACCTGCGGCGGGGTCGGCTCCGTTATCCCCGTCTCGAACAGAAACTCTCTCACAGCCGGAGCCAGGGACTCGAAGGAGTTCTCAGACAATCCTGCCCGTGACCCCCTTCCACCGATTTAAGGACTAGGCAGAGGGGGGGCCTCGAAACTGTTTTCGACCCTCAGAGTCAGCAAGGTCTAAATGCGCCTAGGGTCTGCGCATTCAGGAAGCTTGTCACGGAGCACAGAAGAGGTCTCTCAGGAGAGGCCCTTCCACGTTACCACAGTCAAAGAGATCATCCTAGAGAACTTCATGAGCTACGAATACGCCAGGATTCCCCTCCGCGAGGGGTTGAACCTGATCATAGGCCCCAACGGGGCGGGCAAGTCATCGGTGCTTCTCGCCATCTCCGTGGCCTTCGGCCAGGCCTACACCGAGAGGTCGCGCAAGCTCTCCGACCTGATCCGGCGCGGAAAGGACATCGCCCGCGTCTCCCTTATCTTCGACAACTCCCCCAAGGGAGGCAGGCGCCCCATCCCGTATTCAAAGTCGGACACCTTCATGCTCAGCAGGTACCTCAAGCGCGACGGTTCCTACTGGTTCGAGGCCGACTACAAGGAGATAGACAAGAGCGAAGTCGTCAGATTGCTCAGGGAGTTCGGGATCAACCCCGACAATCTGCTCATCATCATGCACCAGGGGATGATCGAGGAGCTCGGGGCCGTGACCCCCCAGGAGAGGCTGAGGATGGTGGAGGAAGCGGTAGGGTTCTCCGAATACAGGCAGAGGATACTTCTCGCGGAGCAGGAGCTGAACGGACTCGTCGGGGAAGAGAGCTCCCTCCTTCAGCTCATCGACAACGCCAACCAGGCCCTCGAGTACTGGAAGCAGATCTACGACAGGTACCAGGAGAAGAGGAGGCTCATTGACCATCGGGACCTGCTGTCGAAGGAGCTGCTCTGGAGCACGGAGGCGAAGCTGACAAAGTCGCTGCAGGCGGCCGAGGAGAAGATCATGTCGAAGACGAGGGCCCTCGAAGACCTGAAGTCTCAGCAAGCCGAGGTCTCGGCCGACGCGGAGCAGACCCACCAGACACTGCTCGACAAGCAGGTCGAGCTCAGGAAGCTCTACTACGCGCTCGTACGCGCGGAATCGGAGAAGGCCAAGGACGAGTCGGCTAAACAAGCCTACCGCTCGATAAAGGAGGACCTAGCCGGTCTCTCGTCGACGGTCGACGAGCTCCTGGCCAAGGGGTCCGACAAGAACGTGAAGAGGCTGAAGGAGCTGGCGACCTACATCGAAGGGAAGGGGGCCGCGGCCGAGGAGGACGCCCAGCGCCGCATGGGAGAGCTCGACAGAGAAGTGTCCTCGCTCCAGCCCGAGATCACCAGGACCGAGGACCTGATCAAGCGGACCATGGACGGCTACATATCCTTCAAGGTGAAGGCGGAGGTGCTCTCCTACAGGATTCGGGTCACCGAATCCGACCTCAGGGAACTCGAGCGGGGCGCTAAGGAGTACAGGTCAGAGCTGGACAAGATAGCCCCAGACCTCGAGCGGGCGGGCCCGAAGATAGAGACGTCCAGGCAGCCCTACGAGGTGTCCGAGGAGCTCAAGCTGGTGTCCGCACACATACAGAAGATGCAGGACGTCCCCGACGACGCTGAGAAGATCTACAACGACTACTCGGGAAACATCGAGGAGCTGAAGGTGAAGCTCACCAAGCTCCAGGAGAACAAGAAGTCGATGCTGGTGGAGTTGGGCGCCCGGAAGGAGGTCTGGAAGAAGGCGATGGAGGACCTGGTGGAGACGGTGGACCCGCCATACCAGGCGGTGCTTTCGGCTGCCGACGCGAGCGGTTTCATAAAGCTCCAGCAGGCTGACACCATCGAGGACGCCGGGCTTGACCTCTACGTCGGCTTCAGGGGAGGCGCCCCTCAGACACTGGACCCCTTCACTCAGAGCGGAGGGGAGAGGTCCGTGGCGTTGATGGCGTTCATCCTCTCCTTGCAGGCGAGGATAGTCTCCCCCCTGAGGGCCATGGACGAGTTCGACATCCACATGGACCCGAAGAACAGGGAGGCGATGTTCAAGATGATACTCGCCCAGATGAAACAGAGGGAAGCTTCACAGTACATCGTCATCACCCCGTCCATCCTTACCGTGTTCGACAAGACGGCCCACGTAATCGCGGTCCAGGCTGTGCACGGGCCAACGGAAGTAAAGGAGCTGAAGTAGGCTGGGGCAGACGAGGCTGGACGACTACCTCAGGGTCATTGAGCTCTGCCGCGACGTGGAGTCGAGTAGCGCCAACCCCTTCGACGTGGACATAAGAGAGAAGATACTCATACTCAAGCAAAGGCTCCCTGAGCTGAAGATCCTCGACGAGCTCCTCGTAGACGCCGAGGCCATGCTCGAGCTCGCCCAGATCGTCAAGCTCCAGGACCAGTGGCTAAAGTCCAGGGCCTCCTCGCTCTACATCGACCCCCTGCTGATCCAGCTGAAGCTCAAACTCCTCCCCAAAGAAGCGCTCTACGGGGCCTTCATCAAGAGCTGGCACCCCATCGCCCAGGTCGACCAGCTTTCGCCGAGAGGGCTGGAGAAGGCGTTCGTATACTGGCGGGACCTCGTCCCCATTTCAGAGAGGTTCAAGGACCAGTTCGGGACCTACGGCACCAGGCCGGGGATCGTGGATTATGCCGAACTCGTCAGCCTCGGGGTATTCACCAAGGAGGAGTTCGAGACGAACCTCACCAAGCTCTACGACGAGCTTCTGAGCAAGTCGAACGGCGAGTGGGTCGACTATCGCGAGTTCGTCGGCGACGAGTCATTTGAAATCAAGGTGAGGCGCGCGTATCTCCTCTCCTTCCTCATAAGCGAAGGGAGGGCCCTGCTCAAGACAGAGCCGCTGACCGGGAAGATCTGGACCATGGCGCTAGCGGAGAGGGTGAAGGGCGTCCCGAAGTCGGTCGCCATCTCGATAACGGGGGAGAACTGATGGAAGCAGAAGCCGGCGACAGGGCCCTGCTCGAGCGAAAGGTGAGGAGGGCGTTCCAGGTCCTCGTACTGCAGCGCGGACGCAACCCCGGGGTCAAGGGGTGGGAGATGAAACGCCATCTGGGAAGGGAGTATCGGAAGATAATCGAAGTCCTGTCCGAGGACGTGGCGCCCATGGGCCTCGAGGTGTTCGAGGTCAAGGGAGCCGACGGCACCGACGACTCGTCCCGTTTCCTGCTCAGATTCAAGGAACCTCCATCCATCACCGAGGCAGAGACCTCTGGCATCAGGATCGACGACCTCGCGGTCCTCGCCGCGACGATAGCTTTCATCAACTCGAAGCAGAGCCGAGTGGCCCGGCGGGAGGTCGAGCAGTTCCTCAGAGAGAAGTTCCCGCGATGGAGGATCGACTACTCGCTGGACAGGTACTTGAAGCGGGGGTACCTCGAGCAGGACGACAGGACCATGCTGCACATCGGGTGGAGGACCCACGCCGAAGTTGACGAGAAGACCCTGATGACCCTGATCCTTTCCCGGGCTCAGGAAGCTGCGAAGAAGTAGCGCCTGCGCAGCGCTTCCCTCTCCCCTTCGATTATCAGCTCGACGACATCGGTCCCCTCCTTCCTCATCTTCGCACCCAGCGCCGAAGCCTCGGCGAGTCTGACCCCTCTCCCAGCGAGTAGCATGTCGGCGCCATGACCGTATTCCTTTCTCAGCTCGGCGGTCTTCCTCAGGGCCTCCACCTGCTTGAGCTTGGCCCCCCTGAGGTCTGCCCTGCTCCTAGCCTTCATCGCAAGAGAGAAGATGTTCTCGTACGAGTCCGTCGAGAGTCCCAGGGCCGGTTTTTCGCATATTGGGCACTTCTCGAGCCCTTCAAGGTCCCCGACCTTCCTCAGCTCCAGGAAGTTCCAACAGTTGGTGCACACTGCCACGAGAAAAGTGTCGTTAATCCTCGCCCTCGTCGACTGTTTTAGCAGGGCCCTCAGCCTCTCAGGCGAGACGATTTCCCCTCTCCTGCTGATTTCCTCAACCCCGATCCTCGCGATGGGGGTGAGCCCGTCGTACTCCACCAGCTTCACTTCGATCGCACCGGCGTTCATCTTCTCAACAACATCCGCGGCCGCCGCCAGGTCGAAGTCGTCATGGAAGAGCATGCTCATGGCCTCCTCGTAGACCGGCGTGTCCCTCAGGGCCTCGATTATCCCCGCGATGGACACGCTCGCGTAGTCCGCGTCCTTTGCGATTGCCCCGCACTTCTTCCCCGCATGGATCAGCCTGCGCTTGAATATCCCGCTCCTCTCGACTGCCTTCTCGGTCGCCACCTTCAGGTCAAGCTTGTGGAGTTCTTCGATTACCGAGAGGACCTGAGGGGGCGTCACGTCTGCCTCGATCACGATACGGTAGGGGTCCTGATGGACCGCCACCGACTGGCCGATCCTCTCCGAAATCATGTGGCCGACTACTCTCGCCAGGAGCCTGTTCACTCTGTGCCCGAACGCCGCCTGGATGACCACGTACCTGTCCCACTTCTCTATGGTGACAGTCCTCTCTGATGGTATCGGGAGTTTCGCTGCATGCTGCTCGGCCACCTCCTTCAGCGCATCCAGCATCGCGTCACGGGGGACGGGATAGGTCCTCACCAGTTCGTCCAGGTACTTCGCGTCGTTCCCCTTCTCCAGCTCCTCGGCGTACCTCCTCCTGATCATCCCGACCTCCGCCGCCACCTCCCGAGGGACCGGTATCTCGTCACCGACCCAGTTCGGGACCGCCCCGGTTGGGTCCTCCTCCGCCTTCACGTACACCTTGTTGCCGTAGATCTGCTCGACCTTCCAGCACCTGCCCGCTTCCACGAACTTCACCCCGACCTCTCCGTACTCTGACACAAACGCCTCGTCCAGGGTCCCGACGAAGTTGTCTCCTTCGATAACGAGATACTGCTTCTCGTCCGGGATCATCGAGAGATTCTCAAAGTAGTACGAGAATAGGGGCTTCACGTCCCTGGCCCTGAACACCTTCCCGTCCGACTCGCTGTAGTATGCGAGCCTCGGGTACCTCTCCCTCATGTAGGTGAGGGCCTTCTTCAGCCTCTCCGCCTCAAGGTCGGCGAAGGCGTAACTCCGCCTGAAGAGCGCCAGGATGTCCTCGAAATTCCAGCTGCTCTGCTCGATCAGCAGCCCGGAGATCTGGTGTATCGCCACGTCGTACGGGTTGAAGACCGGCTCCAGAGGCTCCAGCTCCCCCATCACCGACTTCCTGCAGAGGACCGCTGCCTCGAGGATGTCGTCAGAATCCTGGGTGATTACCAGGCCCCTGGAGACCTCTCCGACCTTGTGGCCGCTGCGCCCGACCCTCTGGATCAGCCTCGTCACCTGGCGTGGGGAGTTGTACTGCACCACATACTCGAGGAACCCGATGTCTATGCCCAGCTCCAGGCTGCTGGTGCATATCACACCCAGCAGCTTCCCTTCCTTCAGATTCCGCTCTACCGCTTCCCTCGTCGCCTTTGACAGGGAGCTGTGGTGGACCCCTATGGGGAAGTCGGGGTCCCAGACCCTGAACCTGCTTGAGAGGGCCTCTGCCTCCGTCCTGGTGTTGGTGAAAATTAGCACCGACCTGTACTTCTCGACGAGCTCCCTGATCGTCCTTAGACGAGCGGCCACCTCGGGGTAAGAGTAAATCGCGTCCGCGAGCACCTTGTCGTCCGCCGTGGGCCTGGGCGCCACCACCTTCAGGGACAGGCTCTTCTCCACGGGTACCCTGACCACCTCGCACTTCCTCCCGCTTCCCACGAGGAACTGGGCCACTCGCTCGGGGGAGCCAACAGTGGCGGAGAGCCCGATTATCTGGAACTCCTTCTCGGCGACGTCCCTCAGCCTCTCAAGGCCGATGCTGAGCTGGGACCCCCTCTTGTCCTCGGAGAGCTCGTGGACTTCGTCGACTACCACCCAGCGGAGCTTCTGCAGGTTCTGCCTGATCCGCCTCCCGACTAGGAGTATCTGAAGGGTCTCCGGGGTCGTAATCAGTATGTCCGGGGGCGCGAATGACAGGTTCGTCCGCTCCGCCTGCGAGCTGTCGCCATGCCTGACCCCAAGCCTGATGTCGAAGCGCTTGCACCACCACTGCATCCTGTCCAGCATGTCTCTGTTGAGCGCCCTGAGCGGCGTGATGTAGAGGAGCTTCGTCCCCTTCTCCCTGGTCTCCCCTTCTCTGACCAGGGCGTCGAGTATGGGGAGGAGGGCTGCCTCCGTCTTCCCCGTCCCCGTCGGCGCCATCAGTAGGGCGTTCTTCCCCTCTCGCACGATTGGGACCAGTTTCTCCTGGGGGTCCGTGGGCGTGTCGAACCCTCTCTCTTTGAGGGCGGCCACCAGTGGCGGAGAGAGCAGCTGGAAGACATTCTGGCCTGACAATCTTACTCAGTTCCCTCTCCCAAATGGCACCATGGACCGCAAGAAGAATCGAAACCCCCTTCGCACCTCCAATAAGTTTGCGGTGTTTCACAGGGGGCCCGGGACTGCCCTCTTGAAACTGTTTCAGTTCAGTGGCCATCGGCTTAAATATCGGAGTATAACATACGTTATTGTCGACAGATGTCACGCCTGATAAGCCCCTATGAGATAGTCGCCAATTCGGCCCTCCCGGCCCTCCGCGCCATGGTAGCCCGCAGGCTGAAGGATGACTTCCACATGACGCAGTCCCAGGTTGCACGAAGGCTCGGAGTGACCCAGGCGACGGTTAGCAACTATGCCCGCAAGACAAGGGGGATGATGGTCAACCTAGAGGCGGACAACACAGTTGCCAAGGCTGCCGACAGGATCGCGCAGGAACTTTCGTCCAAGGACCCTGACAACAGGGAAGCGCTGAAGTCCATGACCGAGGTCCTCGACTACATCCGCTTCAACAAGTTGATGTGCGCCCTCCACGGTGACCTGGAACCTGGTTTCCAGACAGAGGGGTGCTACGCCTGCGAGGGCACCTTCTCCACAAAGGATTTTGATAAGCTGAAAGTGATAGTCGGCAGCTGATCTTGCTAGCCGAGCCCAAGCCCACGTGGCTCACCGTGAAGCCTCCACACGGGGAGAACTACCAGGACCTCAAGGCCCTTTTCGCCAACTTGAACCTCCACACCGTCTGCGAAGAGGCCCACTGTCCCAACGTCCACGAGTGCTGGGGGGGTGGGACGGCCACCCTCATGCTCATGGGGGACGTCTGCTCCCGCGCCTGCCGCTTCTGCATGGTGACCCCGGGGAAGCCCCAGGGGGTCCTGGACGAGCTCGAGCCGGAGAACGTCTCCTTCGCCCTTTCCCAGATGGGGCTCACCTACGTGGTCCTGACGTCTGTGGACCGGGACGACCTCCCCGACGGGGGCGCATCTCACTTCGCGAGGACGATCAAGCTCGTCAAAGAGAAGAACCCCGGGATCCTAGTCGAGGTCCTCATCCCTGACTTCCAGGGGGACCTTGAGGACCTGAGGAAAGTCGTCGAAGCCAGGCCCGACGTCATAGCGCACAACATCGAGACGACCATGTCCCTCACCCGCGGGGTCAGGGACCCCAGGGCTGACTACTGGCAGTCCCTCTCGGTGCTGAGGAACGTGAAGAAACTGAGCAGCCACATCTACACGAAGTCCTCGATGATGGTCGGACTCGGCGAAACAGAGGAAGAGGTCTCGCAGGCGATGGCACACCTGCGACGGGCCGACGTCGACTTCCTGACCGTAGGCCAGTACCTGAGGCCCTCCCAGAGGCACCTGAAGGTAGTGGAGTATGTGAAGCCTGAGCAGTTCGAACGCTACAAATCCATAGGCGAAGCGATGGGGTTCAGATATGTCGCATCGGGTCCCCTCGTCAGGAGCAGCTACCGGGCCGGGGAATTCTTCATCAGGACGGCCATCGAAAATGACACAACGCGGCACCAATCTTATATGACCGCGAAAGCGGAAACCGACGCTTGACCGAAGAGGACTTCATGAAGGGGTCCGGGTCAGACGCGGTCCCACGGATCTTCAGCGAGAACGACTTCAAGTTCACTAAACCCGACGAGTTCCTGTTTCAGCGTCTGACTCCAGACGGGACCCTGAAGGGGAAGGACCCCAACCTTTCCCCAGAGACCCTCAGACGGCTCTATGAGGAGTTGATATTCGGGAGGCTGTTCGACGAGAAGTCAACCAATCTCTCGACCCTCAGGGAGATCGGGACCTATGCCCCTGGCAAGGGACAGGAAGCGTGCCAGATTGGCCCCGTCAATGCCCTGGAGAAGGGGGACTGGTACGTCCCCATGTACAGAGACTCCGCCGGGATGCTCGCCTTCGGACTCCCCGCCCTGAAGCTCCTGCTTTACTGGGGAGGGGACGAAAGAGGGATGCAGATACCAGAAGACATCAACATGCTTCCTCTGGCGGTGCCGGTTGCGACACAACTCCCTCACGCGGCCGGGCTCGCCATGGCCAAGCGGATACGTGGAGAGAAGGCCGTGACGTATGTCGTCACCGGAGACGGTGGTACTTCTAAGGCCGACTTCCACGAAGCGCTGAATTTTGCCGGGGTTTACGACCTTCCTGTGGTCTTCGGGGTCGAGAACAACCAGTGGGCGCTTTCTGTGAAGAGGAAGGCCCAGACCGCCTCCAAGACGATAGCTCAGAAGGCAGTCGCCTACGGGTTCGAAGGGATCCTCGTCGACGGGAACGACGTCATCGCTTCCTATGAGGCCACCAAGTACGCCGTAGACAAGGCGAGGAGAGGCGGGGGCCCCACTCTGATCGAATACTCGACATACAGGCTGGGCCCGCACACCACCGCCGAGCTCGTCTCCAACAAGCTGAAGGCCCCCGACGAAATAGCCGAATGGGAGAAGAAGAGCCCCATAGTCAGGTTAGAGAAGTACCTCCGCTCTCGCGGTCTGCTAGACGACAGGTCGAAGGAGGCCGTGGCAGAAGCAGCCCAGGCTCGGATGACCGACGCGATCGCAGCCTACCGTTCAACGCCTCCTCCTGCTCCTACGTCCATCTTCGACTACACGTATTCCTCCCTCACTCCGAACCTTATCGCCGAGCGCGCCGAATACTACGGGGTGCCGGCCCCGCCTCGGGCCGAAGCTCCCGAGCCGATGGTAGCTGGGGGGAAGCCCGGTGTGAACATCAGGAACGCAGTCAACATGGGCCTCCGAGAGGGCATGAAGCGGGACAGCAACGTCGTCATCTACGGGGAGGACGTCGGCGCGAACGGAGGGGTATTCCAGGTAACCAGGGGGCTCCTCGACGAGTTCGGGCCGGAGCGGGTCTTCGACACCCCGCTCGCAGAGCTGAGCATCGCGGGCATCTTCGTGGGTCTCTCTATCGGCGGGCTCGTCCCAGTCGCGGAGTTCCAATTCGACAACTTCTCCCTCCCTGCCTTCGACCAGATCTTCAGCCATATCGCACGCATGAGGAACAGGACGCGAGGCAGGTTCGCCCCCAGGGGGGTCATCCGCTTCCCCTACGGGGCGGGCATAAGGCCCCCCGAGCTGCACTCCGAGTCTCCGGAGGCGTATTTCGCGCACACGCCGGGCCTCAAGGTCGTCATCCCTTCGACCCCCTATGACGCAAAGGGGCTCCTGGCGTCGGCCCTGACGGAGCCCGACCCCATCGTGTTCATGGAGCCGAAGAAGCTCTACGACTCCCCCAAGATGGAGGTCCCCGAGGTGGAGTACCGCATCCCCATCGGCAAGGCGAAGGTCGTCAGGGAGGGGACCGACGTGACCCTCGTCTCCTACGGTTCTATGATGGTCCCGACGACCCTGGCGGCCGAAGCCCTCCAGGCCGAACGGTCCGTCTCTGCGGAGGTGGTCGACCTGCGCACCGTGTCTCCCATCGACTTCGACACGGTGCTCGGCTCGGTCCAGAAGACCGGAAGGCTCGTAGTGATTCATGAAGCTCCAAGGAACGTCGGAATCGGAGCCGAAGTGGCTGCGACCGTCGCCGAGAGGGGACTTGACTACCTGAAGGCGCCTATCAAGAGGGTGACAGGCTTCGACATCCCCATCCCGCTGGCGAGGCTGGAAGACAACTACATCCCAAGCAAGGAGAGGGTCATGAAGGCCGCACTTGAGACCGTAAGCTACTGACAGAGTAGCTTCGCCTCATGCAGAGTTTTTAACCTCCCGTCAGATCGCTCAAATTGACAATGGAGTTCAAGCTGCCGGATCTCGGAGAGGGAATCACCGAGGGGGAGATCCTGAAGTGGATGACGAAGGAGGGGGACCAGGTCAAGGAAGATCAGCCGATAGTCGAAGTGATGACCGACAAGGTCAACGTCCAAATCCCATCTCCGAGGAGCGGCAGGGTCACCAAGATTCTCGTGAAAGAGGGAGACGTTGCCAAGGTCGGACAGACGATTCTTGTAATTGACGACGGAAGCGGCGCTGGTTCATCTCAGTCTCCCGCACCCGCCGCGCCTGGACCTGCCCCATCGGTAGCCATGGCACCGGCCCCCCAGGTGCAGTCATCTGGCCCATCTTCGGGGGTCCTTGCCACACCTGCCACCCGGAGGATGGCAAGAGAGCTCGGCGTTGACATCGGAAAGGTCACTGGCTCTGGACCCCAGGGGAGGGTCACCGACGACGACGTCAGGCGTTCGGTCTCCAGTCGGGGCACGACCACTGTGACAGTTCAGCCCGCTCAGCCTTCACAGAAGGCGGGGCCAAGAGAGGAAGTTGTCCCTCTGAGGGGACTCAGGAGGACCATAGCGGAGAGGATGACGAAGTCGCTTAGGACGACCGCCCAGGTCACCCACGTGGACGAAGCAGACATGACGGAGCTCGTCCTCCTCCGCGAGGCGTTCAAGGGGAGCGCTGAGAAGAGAGGTGTCCACCTGACATACCTCCCGTTCATAATCAAAGCCCTCGTCCCCGCTCTGAAGGAGTTCCCCTACGTCAATGCGTCCCTCGACGAGCAGGCGTCCAACATTATCCTGAAGAAATACTACAACATAGGGATTGCGACGGACACCGAGCAGGGCCTCGTAGTCCCCGTAGTGAAAGACGTCGACAGGAAGGACATGTTCGAGCTTGCCGGAGAAATCGAGAACCTCTCACAGAAGGCGAGGAGCGGCCAGCTGACCCTCGAGGATGTCCACGGGTCGACATTCACCATCACTAACGTCGGGGCCCTCGGCGGGCTCTTTGCCACACCGATAATCAACATCCCAGAAGCGGCGATACTCGGGCTCCACAAGATCGCCAAGCGCCCAGTCGTCCGCGACGGGAAGGTCGAAATCAGAGACACCACATATCTTTCGCTCTCGTTCGACCACCGTGTCTTCGACGGAGCCTATGCCGCCAGGTTCACATCGAGGGTGATAGAGACGATTCAGGACACGAAGAAGCTCCTGGCCGAAGTCCTCTAGTCCTCGTTTATTCTCAGCAAGGTTTAAGCCGATAAGACCTCGCGAAACCCAAGGAATCAGTTGATCGAAGCAGACGTCGCGATAATCGGGGGCGGCCCCGGCGGATATGTCTGCGGAATCAGGGCGGCCCAGCTCGGCCTGAAGACGGTGGTCATCGAATCCGACCGGCTCGGTGGGGAGTGCGTGAACTACGGCTGCATCCCGTCGAAGTCCCTCATCACTGTCGCCAAGCTCGTCGACAAGGTGAAGGAGGCTGAGAAGTACGGGGTGAGGACATCGGGGGTCTCTGTCGATTTCGTCCAGCTGCAGAAGTGGAAGTCCGAAGTTGTGTCCAGGCTGGTAGGCGGCATCGAACTCCTCCTGCGCGGATACCACGCGACCGTCCTCCACGGTGAAGCGGAGGTCGTCGACAAGAACAGGGTGGTCGTCACAACCTCGCAGGGGAAAGAGGAGGTGTCCTGCAAGAACCTCGTCCTCGCCACAGGAACCAGGACCTCCAGCCTTCCTGGACTCGAATTCGACGGGGACATGGTCATCGGCTCAAAAGAGGGGCTTGAGCTGAAGGCGGCCCCCAACCGCGTCCTGATCGTCGGCGGAGGCGCCATCGGGCTTGAATTCGCTTCCATGCTCCAGAAGCTGGGGAGCAGCGTCACCGTCGTGGAGATAATGGACCAGCTGCTTCCGGGGAGCGACCCAGAGGTTGTCCGGGTGGTCCACAGGAAGCTTGAGGGAAAGGGAGCAAAGGTCTTCGTTAAGTCGAAGGTAGCAAGGATCGACAAGAAGAGCTCCGAAGTTGAGGTGGAGATCGAAACCCCTGACGGAAAGCAGACGATGGCTTTCGACAAGGTCCTCGTCAGCGTCGGGCGCAAGCCCCGGACAGAGAAGCTGAACCTGGCAAAGATCGGGGTCCAGATCGACACGAGGGGGTATATCACCACCGACAACCGCATGCAGACCAACGTCCAGGGGGTCTACGCCATAGGCGACGTCAAGGGCCCGCCCCTCCTGGCGCACAAAGCCTCGAAAGAAGGGATCGTGGCCGCCGAGTGCATCGCCGGGCTCCCTTCGGCCGCAGACTGGAAGGTGGTCCCAGACGCCGTCTTCTGCGACCCCGAGGTCGCCAGCGTGGGGCTCACCGAGGCGAAGGCAATGGAGGCGGGGTATGCTGTCAAGCGGAGCAGGTTCCAATTCGCCGCCCTGGGGAGGGCCTTGACGGCTGGGGAACCTGAAGGGTTCGTGAAGATAGTCTCCGACGAAAAGGACGGCCTTGTCCTCGGGGTCCAGATAGTGGGGCCGGAGGCTTCAGATCTTATCAGTGAGGTCGCACTCGCAATAGAGATGGGAGCCACGGTCGAAGACATCGCCCTCACCGTCCACCCCCACCCGACGTTCCCGGAGGCGATAATGGAGGCGTCAGAATCCTCCTCCGGCAAGCCGATTCACCAGTTGAAGTCATGAACGGTTACCTGGTGGACCTCGGGCGGATGGAGTACGGGGAAGCCCTCCAGCTCCAGAAGGAATTGGCATCGAAGAGAGCGAAAGGAGAGATCCCTGACACCCTGGTCCTCGTCGAACACCCCGACGTCATCACCCTTGGGAGGAAGACCTCCCCGGAGAACTTCAAACCCCAGGATATCCCTGTCTTCCAGGTCGAACGGGGCGGGGACGCCACCTACCACGGTCCGGGGCAGCTCGTCGGTTACCCCATAATCCTGCTGACCGACCACGACGTCCGGCGCCATGTGAGGAACATAGAGGAGTCGCTCATCCGTACAGTAGGTCAATACGGGGTCGGGGGGGAGCGGGTGGAGGGCCACCCAGGTATCTGGGTCGGCGGCAGGAAGCTGGCGTCCATCGGGGTCGCGGTTACAGAATGGGTCACCTACCATGGATTCGCCCTCAACGTGAACACAGACCTTTCTCGCTTCGAGCTGATCCGCCCCTGCGGCCTAGACCCATCCACCATGACCTCGATGCAGAGGATCAAGGGCAGACCCATGCCCTTCGACGACGTGAAGGCTACCTTCACCAGGGAGTACTCGGGGGTGACAGGCCTATCACTGACCCACCAGAGGCTTGTCACCACCCCTTAGGCGACAGACATTTAGCGCAGGTTCGGTCGGGACTGCTCATGCCAAAGAAATCCGCTCCGAAGCACCCTGTCCGAAAGATCACTTACACGACCCTATTCGCAGATGAAAGCCTGAACCCGAAGTTCGAGAAAGCGCTGAAGAAGTTCCAGCCTAGTCTGGGGCGGAGCTACCCGATGTACATCGGAGGGAAGGAGGTCAGGTCCGTCGCCGGAGAGTTCGAGCACAGGAGCCCCATCGACACTTCGATCGTGGTAGCCAAGTTCCCTTCCGGGTCCCGCGAGCACGCCAAGCAGGCAATCGCTGCAGCCAAGGACGGCTTCGAGGTCTGGAGCGCGAAGACATGGCAGGAGAGGGTGAAGGTGCTGGACAGATACACGGAGCTCCTCGACGAAAGGAAGTTCGATATCGCTGTGGCGATCACATACGAGGTCGGAAAGAACAGGCTCGAGGCCATTGCCGAATGCTGGGAGGCCATCGACGCCGTCAGATACTACTCCGGGGTCATGCGGAAGGAGAAGGGGTACACCACGAAGATGGGCCCGGGGGGACCGGGGGAGCACAACGTAGACGTCTGCAAACCCTTCGGCGTCTGGCCCGTCATATCGCCGTTCAACTTCCCCTTCATGCTCGCCAACGGGATGGCGTCCGGCGCCCTTGTCACAGGCAACTCGGTCATCCTGAAGCCGACGAGCGAGGCCCCTCTGACAGGATCGATGCTCTACCACCTGTACGTGGACGCCGGGGTCCCACCAGGCGCAGTGAACTTCGTGACAGGGCCCGGGGGGAACTTCGAGGACGAGTTCGTGACCAACCCGGACGTCGCAGGGATCGCGTTCACGGGGTCGAGGGACGTCGGCATGCGGTTGTTCCGGAGGTTCCATAGCGAGCAGCCCTACCCCAAGCCGATACTCCTGGAGATGGGGAGCAAGAACCCAACCATCGTCACGGCCAAGGCAGACATCCCGAAGGCGGTCGAAGGGACCGTCCGCGCGGCCTTCGGTTACGGGGGCCAGAAGTGCAGCGCCACCTCAAGGGTCTACGTGGAAAAGGCGATCAGAGACAAGTTCGTCGCCGCACTCAGGGAGCGGGTGGAGAAGCTCACGGTGGGGGACCCGAGGGACGCCGGGACCTTCATGGGGCCCATCATCAACGAGAAGGCTGTCCAGACATTCCAGTCGGCTGTCTCTGACGCGAAGCAGTCCGGAGCGGAGCTCTTCGCGGGAGGGACCGTGCTGAAGCAGGGGCCGATGAAGAACGGGTACTACGTGGCTCCGACTATCGTGGCGGGGCTCCCAGAGGACCACCGGCTGGTCAAGCAGGAGCTCTTCGTCCCTTTCGTCGTCGTGAACGAAGTCGACGATGTCGAGGACGCCCTGGCCAGGGCAAACGCAACGGACTATGGGCTCACGGCGGGGATCTTCTCGAAGGACAAGAAGGAGATCAAGGATTTCTTCGACGGCATCAAGTATGGCGTGACCTATGCCAACAGGAGCGGAGGCTCGACCACGGGCGCGTGGCCCGGGGCCCAATCCTTTACGGGGTGGAAGGCAAGCGGGGTGACAGGAAGAGGGGTCGGGAGCCCGTACTACCTGCTGAACTTCCTGAGAGACCAGTCACAGACGAACGTAACCTAGGGGACTACTTCAGAGGGACGTACAGGCTGGAACGGCTCGAGCCGATCCCCGGAGTCCCGTGGACCACCTTCTTGTTGGTGATCACATACTCACCGAGGTACCTACCTATCATCTCGGGCTTGACCTCGAGGGGGACGAACTCCCTCCCGTTGTGGACGCCGATGGTCAGCCCAACCATGGTGGGCAGGATTATCATGTCCCTGGCGTGGGTCTTAATCTCCCCTTCCTTCTTCCCGTCCTTTATCGCCCTCGCGTCCTCGAGGAGTTTCCGCTTCTCCTCCGACACTCCCCGGTTGAGGGACCGCCTGGCCCTGGAAGGAAGCAGCTCGAGCAGGGCTTCAGTGGACATCGCGTTCAGCTCGTCCAGAGTCTTCCCTCGGTATCTGAACTCCTTCGGCATCTAAGAGACCTCCGCGCTCGTCCTGGCCAATCTCTTTCTTCCGGTCTTCCTCGGCGCTATTAATCCTACCTTCCTCCCTGGAGGCGCGTTCCTAGAAGTGCTGGTCGACTTGCCCGGGTGCTGATGCCTGCCTCCCCCGAATGGGTGGTACACGACAGCCATCGCTATTCCCCTCATCCTCGGGTAGACCCTCCCCGCCGCTCTCATTGCATGGTGCCTCGCCCCTGCGGTCAGGAAGGGCTTCTCCTTCCTTCCGCCTCCGGCGACCTCGCCGACCGTCGCCAAGCACCTATCCTTGATTAGTATGTTCTTGCCCGATGGGAGCCTGATTATGGCCCTCCCATTCGCCTTCGAGAAGAGCACCGCAGACGTCCCCGAGGCCCTTACCAGCCTCCCGCCGTCCCCGGGCCTGAGCTCTATGTTGCTCACCCTGGTCCCCTCCGGCATCGCCGACAAGGGAAGCACGTTTCCTGCCAACACCCTGGCGGTGGTCCCCATGGACACCTGCTGCCCCACAGACATCCCCGCTGTGGCTGGGACGTAGGAATACCTGTCTCCTTCCATCCTGAGCTGAGCCAGCGGGGCGCTCCTCCCTCTCTCGTCGAGGATGGCCGTCACAGTCGCGGACCCTTCGGACCCAGTGAACCTCGGATACCTTACCGGGGCTACCTTTCCCCTTGTGCGCGCCCTGAACTGGATCCCTGCCTTTCCCCTTCTTCTCTGAAGAATTCTCTTGCCCATCGCCTACACCAACCCCAACCTCGTCGCCAAATCCGCTGCCTTTCCTGCTTCCTCAAGCCTCACGAAAGCCTTCTTCCCTTTTATCGTCCTCGAGGTGTTCACGGTGTCGACCTTGACTTCGTAGAGCGCCTGAACGGCGCTGGCTATCTGGGTCTTAGAGACCTTGTCGTCCACAAGGAAGCAGAGCTTGTTCTCCCTCTCAATCTGGTCGAAGGTCCTCTCGGTGACATACGGGCGCTTCAGTATCTTCTGGGCGTCTTCGAGCCGCATCTAGGACGCTACCTCCTTGGTCCTTCCATCGAGCGCGCTCAGCGCAGATGCAGTCCAAAGGGTCAGCCTCCCAGGCACGCCTCCCGGCGCGAGGTCCAGCACGCTGACGTCTTCCACGCGGGTCACCTCGACCCCGGGGATGCCGCCTGCCGCCTTCCCCACCCCCCTGTCACTTGTCACAACAATCAACGGCCCCACTCCGCTCCTGTACACCCTCCCCCTGAGCCTCCTCTTCCCTGAATTCCTCTTGGTCCTCTCGTCCACCCTCTGCAGCTCGGCCTTCAGGTCGACCTTCTCCAGAAACGAGACGAGCTCCGACGTCTTCTCGACGGTCTCGATGTCGTCGGCCACCACCATTGGGAGCGCCGGCTTCCTCACCCTGTGCCCGCGGGCTTTCACGGCGTCGAGATTCGCGGTAAACGCTATGGCTGAATCGGTTGCGAGCCTCCTTTCCTTTTTGTTCACGCCCAGATAGATGACCTTCTCGGACCTTGGCGGGTGCGGCAGTCTCCCCTTCACGACGCTCGCGACCCCTCCCGCAAGGCCGCCTCTCGAGTACCTCTCCCCCTTGACCCTGGGTATCCTCGACTTTCCGGTTCCCGTCGGCGGGCTGTGCGTCTCTGCGGTCGTCCTCTCTCCTGCCATCGGGTCCCTCCCCTTCGGCTGGAACCCATGAGAGCCGACCAGCCAGAAGACACGTTTGACCAGATCCGGCCTGAGCTCGGTCTCAAAAACATCGGGGACGTCGACCTGTCCCGCGGGTTTCCCGTTCAGACCGACAACCTCTGCCTTCATGCCGCGCGCTTCCTCTCTATGGTGCTGACTTCGACAACCTGCGGCGGCGCCTGGCTCCTCGTGAACCCTCTCACCCTCATCCTTACCAGAACGAATCTCCTCGCCGGCCCGGGGACTGAGCCGCCGACGACGGCGTACTCCCCTCCCACATTGCCGAAGTGCCCGAACCCTCCTGGCGGGGTGACCGGGTTGGCCGAAGCATTGCCGACCAGAAGTATCCTCTTCCCTGTCTCAGTCCTCTGATGGAATCCCATCTGGCCTGCCCTGGCGACGGTGTACATGACTGCCGCCGGGTGCCACGGCCCTATGACCGCCACCTGCCTCACGGTCTTCCTAGACTTGTGCTGCTTCCTCTTCACTCCGAACCTTGTGATCGGTCCCTCGATTCCCTTCCCCTTCGTTATCCCAAGGACGTCCACGTACATCCCTGGCTTGAAAGTGTCAGTGAACTTGACCTTCTTGCCGATGAGCCCTAGGATGAATTCCGCCTGTGCCTTCACGTCCCCTCCAGATACCCCCACCTCTACTACGATTGGTTTCTTCTGCGACAGCCCGACGTCTCGGGGGATCGACGAAACAACTGCCACCACCCTCGCCGTCTTGTCCAGAGGGAGCTTCTCCGTGGTCTGACCCGGCTGTTTGACGTCCGCCAGGGCCCTGTCTGCGCCGTTCTCGTGGCCATAGAGCCTGAGCCCTACGACTTGGGTGTCTGGAACCGTCAGGACGCTCGACAGGTTGAACAGAGGCTTCCCGAAGTTCGGGGTCTTCGCCCTGTCGTCAACAGTGATGACGTGGGCCGTCCCAGCCTTGTAGCCGGGGAATCCGAGGAGAATCGGCTTTTCAGCTTCTACCTTGGGCCAGGTCCTTATGCGTGGGACGAAGCTTTTGGCTCGTGCTCTGGGCCTATATGCAAGACTACCTCTACGGGGCGCAGAATACTTTCTATGACCCAATTCACGCTAAACCTTTCCGATGGCCCGTTTTGCGGTTCGCACTTAAGCTTTATCGGCTGAAAGGAGGCTCACAATTCCCAATCCGACGAGAATCGCCTCCTCGGACCTGACTGTCTCAACCTGCTGCCCAGGGAAAAGGTTCACCACGTAATCCACCCTGCTTGCGAGGTCTCTGCCGACGATTTCGAAGAGCCCCCTCGAGGGTGAGCCAAACATCAGATTGACACTCTGCGCCCTCCGGAGGGTCGGTCCCAGTTCTTTGACCACGTCAATCACTGGGGTCCCTTTCTTCGAGGTGGCGACTCTGAGCTCGAACCTTACGTCGGTGATGACATCTTGCATTGATTTCGTCTCCACAGCATAGCCCCAGTAACCACCAGTCTCATCTTTCCGTATCCGCTTCGCAATTGGGGGCCTGATCGACGAGAGCCTCACGGTGACTCTTTCGCCAGACTTCGCCCTCTCCGTGAGCTTCGGTGCCACATCCAGCCCTATGTCCACTGTCCCATCCCCATTGGCAACACCGTCTCTTACCTCGCCGATCTGGAGACTAGGGAATGGGACCCTTGGCTTGTGCGAAGGGATCCTAAGCGGAGGTAGCATCCCGGCGTACTTCAACGTCTCATCCAGAGGGTAGAGACGCTTTCGCAGATACTGGGGCGTTTCCAGATATTCGAGGACCCTTCGAATGGCCTGCCCCTCGCTTCGGCCCATCGGGTCCTTGAAGATCTCGATGAAATCCACGCCATAGATGGCGCATGCTCTCGCGATGAGCCCCAGCTTTGCCGTCTTGTCCCGGAGAGAATCCTTGTCTTCCAAGACTGTGTCGGGGAGGGACACGGCGAGCCTCTTGCCGAAGATCGTCACGGGTACGCGGCTGGAAGCGCGTTAATTCAGCTTTGTCCCGGCCATGGTTGCAAAGTGGAAAATAGATGAACGTCCCCTTGTCGGGGTTGGACTAATGGCAGACGGTGAGAAAAAGCCGAGAAGTACCAACTGGATCTTTTCCGTCTTCCCCGTCTCCATAGCCACCGGCCCCCTAGGGACCATGGTGCAGCTTTACCTGATCCAGATCAACGGCCAGGCACTGGGGACCATCTACGGGAGCCTCGCCGCGGCCATCTACAACGGTATCAGCATACCCGCAGCTCTGTTCTGGGGTTTCGCCACCGACAGGCTCCACAAGCGCAAGTCCCTGATAGGCCTCAGCTATGCTCTCATGGCCGTCGCGCTGGTCTCCTACTATTTCGATCAGACTACAGCCGGGACCATCGGGAGGTACGGAATAATCTCGTTCGTGTCGGTGGCCTCGGCGACCCCGCTCAACCTGCTAATCATGGAGACCGAGAAGAAAGGGCGGTGGGCGAATGCCTTCGCGAAGCTTTCAATGATGTCGAGCGTAGGCAACGTGGCCGGCCTCCTGATCGGCGTTGTCTGGACGAACTACCTTCCTGACGCCATCGTCCTGCTTTTCCTGCCCATGGGAGCCTTCTCCGTCGCCTCCTCGGCTCTCGCCCTATGGCTGATCAAGGAGCCAGAATTCGTCCTCGAGAGAGAGACCGTGGCCATGAGGAAGCCGAGCCTGATCAGCAGGCTCCGCGCGAATCCTGTATTCTTCATCGGCATTCCAACGGCAACCGACTTCAAGCGTACTTTCCGTGGCCTCCGTTCCGGTTTCAACAGCTACGTCCCTCTGTTCTACATCTCGACCATCATTTTCTACGTCTCGAGCGGGCTCTTCAACACCTCATTCGTGCCGGCGATGCACTTCTTCTCGATGCCCGACCAGGAGGTCTTCGCCGTGATCCTAGCAGGCGTGGTCGTGCAGACGGTCGCCTTCCAGAGGGCCGGGAACTTCGTCAGCAATCGCAGCCTTGTCACCTCGTCCGTCCAGGGTCTTTTGCTCAGAGGCTGGTCATACCTGGGTATCGGGGCTGCTGCCCTGTTAGTCTCCGGGCCCCTCTTCGCAATCTCAGCCCTGCTGTTCTATCCACTGGCAGGAGGGATCGCCTACGCCATCTACTACACGTCGTCAAACACGATGATGTTCAACACCGTCAAGAGCAAGTCTGCGGGCTCTGCCCTCGGCGTCTATTCGGCGGTGGTTGGAATAGCAGCCATGGCTGGCTCCCTCGTGTCGGGCTTCATCTCAGTCTACCTCGGCTACTACACGACCTTTGTCCTCTCCGGCGTTCTGCTCTTCGCCGCCGTCGGTGTCGTCTCGCGCCTCCCCAGGGCCGCGACCAACGAGGAAGGGACCCATCAGTAAACGGACGGGACTACCCGCTCCGGTCTTGGGGGGGCTTTAGGAGGCTCCCAGAGTTGATCTTCTCCCACCTGAAGCGAACGTAGACCAACCTGACGAAAAGGTAGAACCCAAACGCCTCGGCTGTAATGTAGAAGCTCACGGGGTAGGGCGTGTAGAAGGAGAGGAACAATCCTAACCAGGTCGCGATCAGCGCTATGATTACAGAGGCGACAATCGCCCTCGAGGGTCTGCTCGCAAGATACTGCGCCGTGGCACCGGGGGTGACCATCAGGGAGAATACCAGGAGGACCCCCGTCACCTGGACGGCGAAAGACACCGCCACCGCTACTATGATCATGAACGCCATTCCCAACGCGAGCATGGGCATTCCCCTGGCCTCCGCTACGTCCTCGTCGAGTGACGAAAAGAGCAGGGGTCTGTAGATCAGGCCCATCCCTACAAGTATCGCGGCCGATGCAGCCAGCGTCTCCAGCACCTGGTCGTAGCTCACCCCGAGGATCTCCCCGAAGAGGATCGAATAGGTCTGGGTCGCGTAGCCGCTGTACAGGCTGATGAAGAGCAGGCCCAGGCCCAACGAGAACGCGAGCACTATTCCGATCTGTGTGTCCCGGTTAGTCGCCCGACGGCCCAAGAGAGCGATTCCCAGGCCTCCCAGGTTGGATCCCAGCAGCAGGCCAACCAAAGGAGGGATGCCTGTCAGGACGGCCCAGGCCGCCCCGGCGAACCCGATTTCAGAAAATGCGTGGGCGGTGAATGCCGAGCGCCGGAGCACCACGAAGTATCCTGTCACCCCAGCTACGATCGCCGTCAGGGTCCCTGCCTCGATTCCGTTCCGCATGAACTGGTACTGCCAGATCTGCTGCAGGTCGGCCAAGATGTTGAGAGAGATGCTCAAGTTATGTCACCATGGTGTTCCTCGACACCTATGATTGCCACGTTCCCATGCGGGTCCCTTAGCACCTCGACCTGGACACCGTACAGCCGGGTCAGGCTCTCCGAAGTAAGGACCTCGCTTGGCTTCCCTGTCGCCACCTTTCCGTTGGCAACGTACATCACCTTGTTCAGGTGGGGCAGAAGCGGATTGATGTTGTGGGCGATGAGCATAGCCGTCACCCCCCTCGACCGGACCACGCCGTTGACAAGATGCAGAAGCTCGGTCTCGCGTTTGATGTCCAGGTTCGAAAGAGGCTCGTCGAGCAGGAGCATCTCGGGGTTGCTCACAAGCGCCTCGGCGAGGAAGATCCTCTGCAGCTCCCCGCCAGAAAGTGCCCCCAGCCTGCGGTGGGCCAGCTCAGCCGCTCCAGACGCTTCGAGGGCCTTCCATGCCGACTCCCGGTCGGAGTGGGCGACAGGATTGAACCCCCACCGGGTCCCTGACAGCCCGAGCCTGACGAGCTCCAGACATTCGACGTTTGTCTCAATGTCGATGGTGTGCCTTTGGGGGACGTACCCGATGTGGGGGTTTCCCCGACGGGGGGGCGCACCGAATATGCTCACAGACCCAGACATGGGGTGCTGGAGGCCGAGCAGGACCCTGAACAACGTCGTCTTCCCGGCGCCGTTGGGCCCCAACACGGCAACGAACTCCCCCTGTCCGAAGGAGAAGCTGGCTCCGCTCCAGATGGCCCTGCCTTCGTAACCGGCAGAAAGGTCCTCAGCGGTTATCAGCGTGGACTTCGCATCGACCGTGACCGAACCTGCGATTGGTTTGGCCATTAGTTCACTGGCCCAAGGCTGCTGCACTGAGGGCGTCCTGAAGTTCCCCTATCTCTCCTTGCATCCAGGCTTGGAATGTGTAGTTAGAGGGCTGAATCGTCTCGGAGATTCTGATGTACGGTATCTCGTTCTTCGCGGCTAGGGCCAATAGGCTCTGTGTCAGCGGGGTCACGGTCTGCTCGTTGTACACAAGAACCCTGACCGTCTGGTTCCCCTGGTTCAGCTGATTCTGGAAGGTGGCGACGTCCTGGGCAGACGGGTCGTTCCCTTCGGCCACGGCTTCCATGAAGCTCGGAGCGGTGATTATGTTGAGGCCCGTTGCGTTGGCCATGTAGACGAATATGCTCTCGGTGGAAGCCACGGGGGTGCCGGCGAACTGCTGCTTGATGATCAGCTCCTGCTTCATGTAGGAAGTCCACAAAGACGAGTTCAGGCTTGCGTACTGCTGGGTGTAGTATGAGGAGTCTGCGGGGTCTGCCGTGACCAGATCTTTGTACATCGCACGGACCGTGTCATTGACGAAGTAGGGGCTGTACCAGAAGTGCGGGTTGGCGTCGACCGGCTGCCCCAGGAGCAGCTGCACGTTCAGGACGATCTGGTGAGGTGTGTTCGACGCCGCGATCTCGTTCAGGGCCCAGGTGTCGTAGCCGGCGCCGTTGACTATGACCAGGCACGCGTTCGCGATGGCCCTGGCGTCCGCGGCGTTGCTTTCGTATTCGTGCGGGTCGGTGTTGGGGTCTGTCACAATGCTCGTCACGTTGACATGGCTCCCCCCGATCTGGGAGACGAGGCTCCCCCAGAAGTTCTCTCCGGCCACCACTTGGAGCACACCACCGGTGGTGGAGCAGGAGGAGGTCGGGGAAGAGGTCAGGTCCACGGCCGCATAGACTCCCCCCACCGCTACGAGGGCTAGGATGACAACAGCAATGATCACTTTCAGAGTCCGCATGGGGCTCTCGCGTGTGGGTTGTTTATTAGGACTGCTATTAGAGTTTAATAATAAACATGAAAACGTATTTATCAGGTTAATAACCCGCAGGAGGCCATGCCAATAGTAAGCCTCTCGCTCCCTGAACAGATGGTGAAGTCCATGGATGAGATCCAGGACTCCGTCGGATTTTCAGGCAGGTCGGAGTTGGTCAGGGCTGCCATTCGGCTCCTGGTGGAGGACACAAAGGAGAAGAACGAAATGAACGGCAAGATGAACGCCGTGGTCGTGGTAGGCCACGCGAGCGCCGACGAGGACCCTGTCACGAAGCTCAAGCACAGCTACGGGGACATCGTGCGCACCCATGTCCACTGCAAGGTCTCCCGGGAAGACTGCATAGAGGTCTTCGTCCTCGCAGGAGAGGGGAAGGAGATAGCTGCGATGGCGAAAGGGTTCGAGCGGGAGCGCAAGGTAAAGACTGTCAAGCTCCTCCGCGTCTAGGCCCAGAGCGTAAACTCCCCTTCGATGAAAGTGGACCGGGGGGGACTCGGACCCCCGACCTCCCCCAGTCTGGATTTCTTTGCCAAGGGGCTGGACGGTTTTTGACCCGTATCCTACCAGACTAGACTACCGGCCCGCATTCGGCGGCTCGACGGTGAGCGCTCTTTAAGCTTAATTCCACTTCATTCTACAAGTGCCCTAATTGTCAATCTCAATCTCCGATTTCGCCAAGGTCGAAATGAAGGTAGGAAGGATAGCCTCGGTTGACGACATTCCAACCGCACGGAAGCCGATCTACAAGTTGACGATCGACTTCGGGGAAGGACTCACCAAGCAGTGCGCAGCTGGAATCAAGGACAAGTACACCAAGGAGGAGCTATTGGGTAAGGTAATCATAGCAGTGGTCAACCTCGAACCGAAGTCGGTAGCAGGGGTGGTGTCTGAATGCATGCTCCTGACCGCTTTCAACGAGAAGGAGCTCTCCTTGCTGGAACCAGACAAGGGCGTCACACTTGGGACGAAGGTTAGCTGAAGCGACTCCGGCGCAAGCTTTTATCCACCACGAAAGCGCGACTTGAAACGAGCGGTGGTCGTCTAGCCTGGTCCAGGACAGTAGCCTGCCACGCTACTAACTCGGGAAGTCATGCAAATGACTCGAGAATTCAAATCCCGGCCACCGCACCATTCCAAAAAGAACTCTCATTATTATTTACGTGACACGAACCCCGCGAAAGTGTAGGTCAACGCAGTCGCCGCGACCCTCTCCGACCTTCCCGTCGGGTCCAGTGATGGGGCCAGTTCCACGATGTCAGCGCAAGCTACCTTGTCACCTTTCACGACCTCGTACACAATCCTGCAGACGTCGGCCGCGTGCAGTCCTCCCGCGCTTGGCGCGCTGACTCCAGAAACCTCGGAAAGGTCGATTGCATCGAGGTCGACGCTCAGGTAGACTGCGTCCGCACCCTTCGACGCGACTCTGTAAGCCTCTTGGGCGGCGGCCGTGGGCCCCTTTTCACGGACCTCGTCTGCCGACATCAGCTTGAGCCCTGTTCGCTTTGCTTTCTCGTAATACTTCTCTGAATTCAGGAATCCATGCGCTCCAAGCTCCACCACCCTGTGAGGGTCGAGGCTGTCGATGGTCGACAAGGCCAGGCCGTAAGACGAGCCGCTCGTGGGCTTTCCTCCAATCTCCCCCCTCATGTCCAGATGGGAATCGACCACGATCAGCCCAAGATTGCCAAATTTCTTCGCGCACGCCCTCAGTGATGGCAACGAAATGCTGTTGTCTCCCCCAAGGATAACTAGGAGGGACCTTCGGTCGAGGCACCTGGTAACTTCCGCTTGCGTCTGGCTGTGGGCCCTGATCACATCGTTTCGGTCGACAACGACGTCCCCCAGGTCGAGTATCCTCGCTTTCGAGAGTCGAACGCCCAGCTCGATGTTGTAGTTGGAGAACCCGGCCATCGCATGTCTAATCCCTGCCGGCCCCTCAGCGGCCCCCTTCCGTCCGAGGACCGCCCCGTCAAAGGGGACCCCGAGTACGTTGACCCCCCTGGGCATTGGGAGCCGAGCGGCTTTGATTATCTCGACCATCCGTAGATCGTTCCCGTCCCGATAACTCGGCGTTGGATAGTCCGCCGGATGTCTCACGCTGCTTCAGAGGATGAGGATTCGAGTTAAGGTTATGCTACCTTTTATGAGTCGCATGGAAGGGTCCAAACGTTGGTCGTTTCTGTTGACGGCCGCTCACTTACCATCGAATCTGCGACCGACGTGGCCGAGCGGGGAGCCGCAGTCAAGGCTAGCCCCCAGAGTCTCAGGCAAATGGAGAAGTTTAGGGCGCTGCTCGAGCAGAAGCTGAGAAGCGGCGAAGTCGTCTACGGGGTCAACACAGGCTTCGGCTCCCTTTCCGACAAGGTCGTGCGCGCGGACAACCTCGACGAGCTGCAGCTCAATCTCATCCGGAGCCATTCGGCTGGGGTCGGGCCCCCCATGTCCACCGAAGTTGTGAGAGCTGCGATGCTGATCCGCCTGAACAGTCTCGTGAACGGGAACAGCGCGGCCAGGAGAGACGTCGCCGAGCTCTTGGTAGGACTGCTGAACAAAGGGGTGATCCCCTACGTCCCGGAGTTCGGGTCGCTGGGTGCAAGTGGAGACCTCATCCCATCGGCCCACATGGCGCTGACCATGGTCGGCGAAGGGAAAGCCTATCGCCGGGGAAAGCTCGTCGAGTCGAGCAAGGCGCTCTCCTCTTCCAAACTCAGGCCGATAGTCCTTCACGCCAAGGAGGGCCTATCCCTCATCAATGGCACTGCCTTCACTACTGCCTTCGGGAGCATTTCCGTTCATAGAGGTAATACGCTCCTCAACGCCGCGAACTCCGCCCTGGCTGTCACGGCCGAGGTCCTCAGAGCTTGCTCACAGTCGTTCGACGAGAGGCTCATAGGTGTCAAGCTTGATTCAGGACAGGAACATGTCGCGCGTCAGTTGCGCGCCCTTTTGAAGGGGAGCAGGAGGATCAGGTCCGAGCCTGTCCCCCAGGACCCTTATTCTGTCCGCTGCGCTCCTCAGGTGCACGGAGCTCTGAGGGACGCCGTAGTCTTCGCTGAGAAGCTTGTCGTCAACGAGATGAACTCGGTCTCAGACAACCCCGTAATGCTCGAGGACGGTAAGGTGATGCACGGAGGCAACTTCCACGCCCAGCCGGTCGCCATGGCCCTTGACCTCCTCTCGATTTCTCTCTCCTACCTGGGAGTCATCTCGTTGGCCAGGATAAACTATCTCCTGAAGATTACCCCGCCCGAGTCAAAATACATGGCTACGAAGCCGGGGCTTGAGTCCGGGCTTATGCTTCTGGAGTACACCGCCACGGCCCTGACTTCTGACAACGCCACCAGAATCTATCCTTCTTCTTCGTATCCCGCCAACGTCTCCGGTGGAGTGGAAGACCACGCCAGCCACGGGGTGAATGCGGGGATCAAGACCTTGAAGGTCGCCAAGAACATATCACGCATACTCGCCATAGAAATCATCTGTGCGTCTAACATAATGGGCTCAAACGAAAGCGGGATTTCCGATCATGCGAAGAAGGTCTTGGGCTTCGTGCGGAACCACTCCCCGCTCCTCAGGGGAGACAGATCCCAGGGGCCCGAGATAGAATTCATCGCCGGAGAAATCTTGGCCGACAAGCTGCCTTAGCCGGCCACGCTGCCGAAGGCGAGCACTCCTTTCTTGTAGACTACTCTGACGTACTGGCCCCCTATCCGATAGGGGAGGTACCTGTATCCGGGAATTGAATGCACGACGAAGTCTGCCTGCGCGCCCACCGCGAGCGTACCCAGGTCGCTTCGGCCGATGGCTCGGGCAGACCCACGCGTGAAAGCCAGAAGCGCTTGGGCTGGGGAGATCCTCATCGCATTGCAGGCGAGGCTCATCACCAGCTGAGGCGATTCTATCCAGGAATTAGGGCTGAGGTCGGTGCCTAGGGCCATTTCGCACCCTGCTTCCAAGATAGCCCGTGCATCTGCGTAGGGGATGGAGGAGAAAAACGAGGTCCCAGGCAGGAGCACCGCGACCACTCCGGCCCGGGCCATGCTCTTGATTCCAGGGGCCGAGCTCGAACCCAGATGATCCGCGGAAATGCACCCCGCCTCGGCGGCCAATGACGCTCCCCTCGAATCAGAGTATTCGTCCGCGTGTATCTTGGTCTCGAACCCCAGCTTGTGCGAAGCTTTCAGGTATCTTGAGCATTCTTCTCTGGAGAAAACCCCTTCCTCGCAGAAGCAGTCAGAGAAGCGCGGTCTCTTCTTCGCAAGGGCAATCGCCGGCAGCATCTCCCCGATGGCGTAGTCCACATACTCCGAACTATTCCTGAACTCGGGCGGGCAGGCATGCAGGCCGAGGAACGTGGGGACGAGTTCCACCACCGACCCGGCACTCATTCGGTCAATCGTATCGAGGAGTTTCATCTCTGTCACGAGGTTCTGCCCATAGCCCGTCTTCACTTCGGCTGTAGTGACTCCGCACCTCAAGAGCTGATTCACCCGCCCCATTGACTCGTCGACAATCCGACTGATGTGGGCCTTGCGCGTCTCCTTCATCGTGCGGACGATCCCGCCCCCGGACGCAAGGATTGACGTGTAGGCCTCCCCTTCGATTTTCCTCTCTAGCTCGTCCTCCCTGCTCCCCGCGAACACCAGGTGGGTGTGCGGGTCTACGAAACCAGGAGTGACCAGCCCTCCATTCGCATCAACGGTCCTCCTTGGCTTTCCGATGGCCTTGCGCCGAAACTCCCGGGTGGTGCCGACCCAAGCAACTTTCCCCCCCGTGACCAGGAGCGCCCCATCTTCGATAATCCCGAGCTTCTCCTCGGGGGTCCTCCCACCGCCGGTGCACGCGACAAGCTCGCGGGCATTGATGACAGCAAGGTCGGCCACCGAATCCCCCACGGCCGAGGAACTGGCATTCATGATAAGGGTTATCGGATGGCCGAGGGCTCGCGAACTCTTAAATCGAAACAGGAGGCGTCAGCCAATGTGCAGAAGCACATCGTAAGGGCGCCCAGGGGAAACGAGATCTCCTGCAAGAGCTGGCATCAGGAAGCGGCCCTCAGGATGCTGATGAATAACCTCGACCCCGAGGTCGCCAAGGACCCCGAGCATCTCATCGTGTACGGAGGAACAGGCAGGGCTGCACGGTCCTGGGAGGCCTTCGACGCGATTGTGAAGTCGTTGAAAGCCCTCGATAACGACGAGACCCTCATTGTGCAGTCGGGGAAGCCTGTCGCGATTTTCAAGACAACCGTGTTCGCCCCGAGGGTTCTCATCTCCAACGCCATGCTGGTCCCCAAATGGGCGGACTGGAGCTACTTCCGAGAGCTCGAGGAGAGGGGCCTGACGATGTACGGGCAGATGACGGCCGGGAGCTGGATGTACATCGGGACCCAGGGGATACTTCAGGGGACCTACGAGACCTTGGCCGCAGTCGGGACCAAGCACTTCGGAGGCTCCCTCAGGGGGAGAATAGTGCTCACGTCGGGGCTAGGAGAGATGGGAGGCGCGCAGCCCCTTGCGGTCACCATGAACGACGGCGTTGCCTTGGTGGTCGAAGTGGACAAGAGGGCGATTCAGAGGCGCCTCGACAAGAAATACTGCGACGTGATGGTCGAAGATGTCGCCGAGGCACTGGGGATAGCCAAGGACGCGGCCAAGGAAGGCAAACCTCTGTCTGTCGCACTGCTCGGCAACTCCGCCGAGGTCCTTCCCGAATTGCTGAAGATTGGCTTCAAGCCAGACGTGCTGACCGACCAGACGGCCGCCCACGACCCTCTGGCGGGGTACATCCCCGAAGGAATGAGCGTCCAGGAAGCCTCAGACCTGAGGGCCTCGGACTCGAAGAAATACCTCTCCCTGTCCATGGCGTCCATCGCAAAGCACGTGAGGGCGATGCTCCAGTTCCAAGACCAGGGGGCAATAACGTTCGAGTACGGCAACAACATCAGGAAGATGGCCAAAGATGCAGGGGTGGAGGACCCGTTCAGGATCCCCGGTTTCGTCCCAGAATACATCAGGCCCCTGTTCTGCGAAGGGAGGGGGCCGTTCCGCTGGGCAGCCCTTTCAGGCAGGCCAGAAGACATCTACGCCACCGACGAGGCCGTCATGAAGGAATTTGCTAACAACGAGTCGCTAGTGAGGTGGATCAAGAAGGCCCACGACAGGGTCCAGTTTCAGGGGCTCCCCTCCAGGGTCTGCTGGCTCGGATATGGGGAGCGCGCCAGGTTCGGCAAGATAATCAACGAGATGGTGAGGAACGGGACAATATCCGCCCCAGTGATTATAGGCAGGGACCACCTCGACTCCGGCTCGGTCGCCTCCCCCTACCGCGAAACCGAAGGGATGAAGGACGGCTCCGACGCCATCGCGGACTGGCCCGTACTGAACGCCCTCCTCAATGCCGTTTCTGGGGCCTCCTGGGTCTCCGTCCATCACGGTGGCGGAGTCGGCATTGGGTACTCTATCCACGCCGGGCTGGCCGTGCTCGCCGACGGCACTCCAGAGGCAGAAGCGAGGATAGCCCTCGCTCTTACAAACGACCCCGGCCTCGGAGTCGCGAGACACGCTGACGCAGGCTACGACGAAGCCATCAGGACCGCGAAGTCAAAGGGCGTCAAGATACCGATGATGAAGTAGTAACCACTCCGCGATTCCGGACTGACGAGTATACGTAGAACACGACGTAGGCCGCAGAGACCAGCGCGGCTAGCGCCGACAAACCGTCAACGACGGTTGGGGAAGACGCGAAGGTGCCGCTCGACGGCGAGCCGGCAAGGAACCCGGCATAAACCAAGACGACTGACCATGCGAAACAACCTGCGACTGTCATCACTACGAAGCGATAGATGTTCATCTCGAAGAGCCCCGCCGGGAGCGATATCACAGTCCTCAGGCCGGGAACGAACCTAGCAACAAAGACCGTCCACTGGGCGGACCTCCCGAACCAGGCTTCTGCCCTGTCGAGAACGTCCTTGTGGAGCCTGAAGAGCCTCAGGAGTCCGACGACGAACGGCCTGCCAAGCCAAACTGCTAGGTAGTAGTCAACCAACGCGCCGGCAAGACTTGCCACTGTGCTGACGGCGACCACCCCCCAGAAGTTCAGCGTGCCGAGCCAGACGAAGTACCCAGCCAACGGAAGTACCACTTCACTGGGTATCGGGATTGACGCGCTCTCCAGTGCCATCAGGGCAAAGATGCTGGCGTAGCCGTAGCTAGACATGAAGTTGTTCAAAGTTGAAGATGACAGGATCGAGCCTGACAACCAGGAGAAGACCGACCCGAAGGGGAGCTCGATCACGCTGGTGGCCTCGAGGAGGCCCACTGCGAAGACTAACAGCGCCGCAATTAGAAGGTAAATGTTCCTTGGCACGAGAGAGCCTAGGTTCCGAATGCTCCGCAACCTGGAGGAGCCCCGAAAATCCACTTAAAGGAATTTCAGTTCTTCTTGCCGGCTTTCGAGAACTCTTCCACTAGTTCTTTGGCCCGGTCGAACCTGATCTTTCTCTCCTCTATCATCCTCTGGGCGACCAAGTCGACGAGCTGGCCAGTCGCTCCCGCGCTGATGGCCACATTGCGACTGTGGAGCTTCATGTGGCCCCTCTGGATTCCCTCGCTTGCCAGGGCCCTTAGGGCGGCAAAGTTCTGTGCTAGACCAACCGCTCCCATAACTTCCGCGAGTTCTATCGCCGTCTTGACTCCGAGTATCTTTATGTCTGCCCTAGCCGTCGGATGTGTCTTCGCAGCTCCTCCCACCAGTCCTACTGCCATCGGCATCTCAAGGGCCCCGACCAGATCTCCATCCTTGTTCTTCTCCCAGGTCGTCAGCGGCTTGTACTTGCCGCTCTTGGAAGCATAGCTGTGAGCCCCTGCTTCAAGAGCCCGGATGTCCTGTCCGCAGGCGATCCCGACCGCGACGACCCCGTTCATTATCCCCTTGTTGTGGGTAGCACATCTGTAGGGGTCGGCGTCAGCAAAAGCGTAGGCGTACACGATCCCGTCGACGACCTCTTCGCCCCCAACCGCCTCCTTGTCGAATACTGCGGTGGCCCTGACCAGTCTTCTATCTGCGAGGTTGGATATTATCCTGAGGAAGACTCGCCCGCCGGTGATCTCCTCGACCATGGGCGCGACCGCCTCCGCCATTGTGTTCACGGCGTTCGCCCCCATGGCGTCCCCTGTGTTGACAATCAGTTCTGCTATCACCATCGGCCCCTTGATGCTGGATAGCACTTTCACGTTGAGGTCTTTCGCCCCGCCACCGAGCGAGACAAGCATCGGGTCCTGGTCATCCGCCTTCTTCAGGATGTCTGCCTTTCGGGCGAGCAGCTTGGCCTTCGCCTCATCGGGCTTTGGCACATTCACCACTTGGATCTGACCTATCATCACCGGGCCGGTATTCGTAACTTTGAAGCCTCCCTTCACCCTCGCCATCTTTGCCGCATTGCTTGCGGCAGCCACGACCGACGGCTCCTCGAGGGCCATCGGGACGAGGTAGTCCTTTCCGTTTATCCTGAAGTTGGTCGCTATCCCCAGAGGGTAGGTCAGCCCTCCGACGACGTTCTCGATCATGTGGTCTGCTAACTCAGCCGGGAGCCCTCCCGTGTTCGCGAGGGTTCCTATCTCCTCATCTGTAAGTGAAACGATTTTCTTGAGCAGGGCCCGCCTTTCAGGCATCGAAAGCTTGTAGAATCCCCGCAGCTCCGAACTCTCTATCATTCCTCGTAGGCGCGCTCAAAGGCTCGCTATTTAATCAGTAGACGACGCCTGTGTCGGTCTCGTCAATCGGCGAATTGAGAAGACAGATTCGCACATTCAACCCTGCTAAGGATAAAAGGCGGGTTCGGGGCGGGCGACACAGGGCCCGTCGTCTAGCCTGGTTTGGACGTCAAGGTCCGCCTCGTCAAGCTCTGACACGGCGAAGGTCCCCGGTTCAAATCCGGGCGGGCCCATCTTTGCCATGCATAATTTGTTGCTCTAAGCCAGGCTTGGCAGGCGTTGTCGGATTTTACTTGATGTGGGCCGGCTTGTGGACGAACCCATCGAGAATCAGGCGGATGTCCTTCCTCTCCTTTGCAGATTGCTTCCAGAGTTGCGCCCTCCTTCCGGCATCCATCTTGTTCCAGTACCTAGCCACATCGTCTTCCACCTCGAAGACGTAGAATTCGCCTTGCTTGAACGGCGCTTCTCGACCCTTCTCCACGATTGGCTCTAACCCGTCATTCACCACTCTGATTGATGCCATCACCATGCCCCTCCTTCTCTCCGGTTAAAAGAATCAGTCTTCGCCTTGTCCAAACTGCAGCAGGACCCGCCCTGAGCCACTTTCTTCAATCCTAAATATGACCGCAGGAGTTCAACCCCGTCCTTGAACAAGAGCGTCGTCTACCTCTCGATCTTCTTGATCATCGTGGGCCTCGCGTTCAACTTCTATCTCATCTCCCTCCTTGGCCTGTTGTTTCTTCTCCCAGGGCTGGCCGCGCCGTCCCGTCCGCCCGTCCGTCCTCCTCCGACAACGTCCAAGCCCCCACCGAGGAGAGTCATCCCTCAACAGCCTTACCAGCAGCCTTCGCAACAGCCTGCGCAGCAAGCGACAAACGTGACTTCAAACCAGCCAGTTCAGGCCGCTCAGCCCATGCCCATGGTGGCCTCGCCACCTCCGCCGCAGACCCAGGGGTACTCCGCTGCCCTTTTTCCGACCCAGATGTTCCCGACCCTGAATCCGATGATCCAACCCGTCCAGTCGACGAAGGAAACGTCCGCCGCGAAGCAGGAAGGAAAGGACGAGCTGTTGGAAGTGGGGACTATGCTGGCACTGCTGAAGCTTATCCTCGGCTAGGGTACGTAGACGTTAATCTCGCGGCCAATCTTCCTGAGTCGCTCTATCCTGTGTGGCATGGAGGGGTGGGTTGAGAACATCTCCAGAAGGGAGCTTCCCCTGAAGGGGTTGACGATCCAGAGGGCCGATGTGGCCGGAGACGGGGCCTTGGCCTGGTTCGTCGCGATCGGTTTCGTCTGGACCTTGGTGCTGATCTTCTGCAGGGCGCTGATGAGCCCGGCTGGGTTCCTCGTCAGCTTTGCGCCGTACTCATCGGCGTTGTATTCGTCGTCCCTGCTGATTCCCATCTGGACGAATGTCGCACCGAGGGGCACCAGGACTACGGCAAGCAGAAGGATGGGTGAACCACCATTCCTGTTCCTGTTTCCTCCTCCGAACATTGTGGAGAATAGTGCGATATATCCTATGTACGAGATGGCCCCAGCTATTGTAGCTGCTATGCTCGACATCAGAACGTCCCTGTGCACGACATGCCCTACCTCATGGCCTATCACTGCTTCGAGCTCGTCAGGAGTCAGTGTCTGGAGGATGCTCGAGGTAGCGCAGACCACAGCTTTGTTCGGCCCCCTTCCCGTCGCGAAGGCGTTGGGCTGAGGGGAGTCGACGATGCCGACCTTGGGCATCGGGATGTTCGCCTTCTGGGCGACGCTCCTCACCACTTTGAACAGGGTGGGGTTATCCGATTCCTGGATTATCTTGGCCTTGCTCATTCGGAGGACTATGGCGTCGCTGAAATAGTATGAGACGAAGTTGAGGACGGCCGCCAGAACCAGCGCAAGCCCGACGAAGGTTATCGGGTCCCCGAAGAAATACCAGCCCACGACGTAACCTATGACCATGAGTAGCCCTGTGAGGACGAGGAACAGAAGTGTGATTTTCGCATAAATCGAAGCGGACATTCAAAGTTCGCCGACGGGCGCACCTGTAAAAGCCTTTCCCGCAATTCTTCCAATTCATCTGTCCTGGGCTGAAAGAATAAATCTGTCCAGCCCTTTGAACGTCTGAGCGAATCATGGAAAGCGACGATAACGACGACGGCGAGTGGCCGAGCCGCAAGAGGGGGAGCTCCCCCTTCGGACCGTGGGGCTTCCCTGACATAGATGAGATGATGAGAGAGATGGAGCGGGCTTTCTCAGCCCAGTTCAAGGACTTTGAGAAAGAGCTCCCGAAGAACCTTGTCAGAGAGTCGAAGACCGCCGACGGCGGCGTCAAGAAGGAAATCGGTCCCTTCGTATACGGCTATTCTGTCACCATCGGCCCCGACGGGAAACCTGTAGTCAGGGAGTTCGGAAATGTAAGATCGGGCGAAGGCAGGTCGTGGAAGGCCATCCAGGACAAGAGAGAACCCTTGATAGACGTAGTGAGCTCGGGTAAGGAAGTGCGAGTCATAGCCGAGATGCCGGGGGTAAACAAAGAAGATGTCAACGTCACCGTGAACGACCGGTCGATGGTGATCTCTGCGGACAAGGGGGACAGGGGGTACTACAAGGAGCTGGACCTTCCCGGGGTGGTCGACCCGAAGGGAGCGAAGTCTACCTACAACAACGGCGTGCTCGAAGTGACCGTCCCCCTGAAATCTCCGGGCGAAGGCGGCGTAAAGCTCCGAGTAGAATAGCTACTGGTACGGGCCGTCCCCTGACCCCTCGGCGTACCTGGCCATGGCGTTGAACGTCGCCTCTCTATAGCCGTGCTTCTCGGCGAGGGACCTGGCTATGTCCCCGGTCGTGATTATCCCCACGAGCGCACCATTCGCGCCGACGACCACGAGCCTTCTGACGTGGTATTGGGTCATCAGCCCTGAGGCTTCGGTCAACGAAGAGTCGGGCGAGATGGTGATCAGAGGGGTCGACATTATGTCCCTTACCAGAACATTCTTCGCATCAATGGATTCAGACAGTACCTTCGACACGAGGTCTCTCTCGGTGACTATCCCTACGGCGGAACCCCCTTGGGTAATCACGGCACAGCTCACCCCTCTCTTGGCCATCGCTTTTGCGCAGTCTTTGGCATTTGAATTCAGCTCAACTGCCATGACGGGTTTCGACATCACCTTGCCGACTGTCGGCTCTTCCTCTGCCATGGTTCTCGGGCGCCAAGCGCCTCGATATAGGATTTGAGAAGAATCGAAGTGGACCGGGGGGGAATTGAACCCCCGACCTTCCGCGTGCAAGGCGGACGTTCGTACCGCTGAACTACCGGCCCACTGAAAGAGCCAGAAGGACGTCGCTTCTTATGCTCTTACTTGGAAAGGAATTATAGCCATATCCGAGGCGTCCGACTTCCGTGGGCCGGTAGCTCAGACCTCTTTGAGGGAGCAGCTTGGCTAGAGCACCCGACTGATAATCGGGAGGCCAAGGGTTCGAATCCCTTCCGGCCCACTTCAGATTCACTTCGAAAATTAATCGAATCCGTATACGCACCCCGTTGGCAGAAGCAGAATCGTGTAATACTCTAGCTGAATCCCGCAGGGCCCGCTCACTTTCTTGGCAAATCCTGTCCTTTGCAAGCTGGAGGCACTCAGTACGCGAGAGATGCGATGCACCCCTGAAAGCATCCGAGGTCCCTTCTGATCCGATTCTGCTCCCCTGGAAATCCCCGTAGGGCAAGGTGACGGATTCCCGGCCACGCCTCGGAATGACCTTTCTCGAGCTCTAATCTTAAATAGAATGTCCTAGTGTCACCTAATTCGTTAGGGTTGCAATCAGTAGACTCTTTGCAATCAGTTCTGCGTGGACCAGTCCTTGTGCCTGAGAGTCCGGAGTACGGCGAGACTCGCAAGTTGTACAACGCTATGATTGACAAGAAACCTGCGGTAATTGCGCGTTGCAAGGACGTTGCAGACGTAATCCATGCCATAAAATTCGGACATGATAACGGCCTCGCCATCGCCGTGAGGGGAGGCGGCCACAATGGCGGGGGCCTGGGTAGCGTCGACAACGGGCTCATGATCGATCTGTCCTTGATGAGAGGTGTCCGCGTGGACCCCGAAACGCGAACAGCCCAGGTGGCCGGAGGTGCTCAGCTGGGTGATGTCGACCATGCTACCCACGCGTTCGGTCTCGCAGTCCCCGCCGGAATCATATCGACGACGGGCGTCGGGGGACTGACGCTAGGAGGGGGCATCGGACATCTCAGTCGGAAGTACGGGCTTACGATCGACAACCTACTTTCTGCAGATGTGGTTCTGGCCGACGGCAGCTTCGTGACTGCAAGTGCGGACAAGAACAAGGACCTCTTTTGGGCGGTCAGAGGAGGCGGGGGAAACTTCGGCGTCGTCACTTCATTCACTTTCCGCCTCCATCCGGTCAGCACCGTCGTGGCGGGACCAATATTCTGGCCGATTGAAGATGCTGCCGAAGTTCTCAAATTCTACCGCGAATTCATAATCAAGGCTCCAGAGGAACTCAACGGGTTCTTCGCTTTCTTGACGGTGCCTAACGTCGCGCCCTTTCCTGAAGCGCTAAGGCTAAAGAAAGTAGCGGCGGTTGTATGGTGCTACCTCGGGTCCCCTCAGGAAGCAGAGAAACTTCTTGCTCCCTTCCGGAAGCTCGGGAAGATGGCGATGTACGGCCTTCAGCCAATGCCATACCCCACGTTGCAGAGCCTTTTCGACGGGATCTATCCTCCGGGACATCAGTGGTACTGGCGAGCAGACTTTGTCAAGGAAATCAACGACAAGGCCGTTGAGCTGCACGTAAAGAACGGGAACAAGCTCCCGACGCCGGGCTCCACGATGCACCTATACCCAATAAACGGCGTTGCTTCGCGCCCTTCCAACAAGGATACTCCATGGGCCTACAGAGACGGGAATTGGGCGGAAGTGATAGTGGGTGTCGACCCCGATCCGGCGAAGGCAAAGATGATTAAAGACTGGAGCATCTCATATTGGGAAGACTTGCATCCGTACTCGATGGGTGGAGCTTACGTCAATTTCATGATGGACGAGGGACAAGAACGGGTCCAAGCGACATACCGCGACAATTTCTCCAGGCTGGTGCAGTTGAAGAAGAAGTACGACCCTGGCAACTTCTTCCACGTGAACCAGAACATAAAACCCGCGAAGTAGAGTACTTGAGGGAACGAAAAGCGACGAGTCGTTTCCCACCCGTCGGGGACGGCAGCGGACTTGCAAAGGAGGAAGGCTTTCTCAAGGAAGAGATTCAGCTTGCCCTGCGCAACAGGGGGATTCCGTTGGAGGCGCTCCGCTACCCCGTCACTCCTACCGGTTTGCACTACCTACTTGTACACTTCGACATACCAGCGGTTGACATCACGAAGTGGCGACTCACTGTGGGAGGGCTGGTCTCCAGACCCATGACCCTCACCCTCGATGAAATCAGGAACCGACCGGTTCGTAAAATTGTGACAACCATGGAATGTGCGGGCAACGGCAGGGCCCTCTTGTCCCCTCGTCCTGTCAGTCAGCCTTGGATGCTCGAGGCTGTATCGACAGCCGAGTGGACCGGCACCCCGCTCCGAGATCTCCTGGCCGAGACTGGTCTTGGTACCGAAGCTGTGGAAGTACTGTTCACTGGTCTCGATACGGGAATCCAAGGGGACGAATTCCAGTCTTATCAGCGCAGCTTAGGCCTTGGCGAAGCAAATCGAGAAGAAGTACTATTGGCTTACGAAATGAATGGCCTGCCCCTCCCGCCCCAACACGGCTACCCGTTGCGTCTGGTAGTCCCCGGCTGGTATGGTATGACTAGCGTCAAGTGGTTGGACCGTATTGAGGCAATCAACAAGCCCTTTGACGGGTATCAGATGATGCAGTCGTACAGGTATTCGCAGGCAGCAGACGATCAGGGGGAGCAGGTGAGTCTGATGAGAGTGCGATCGCTCATGGTTCCGCCTGGGGTTCCTGACTTCTTGACGCGAACCCGCGTTGTGGACGCGGGACTCGTCAGGTTGATCGGCAGAGCTTGGGCGGGCCGATCTGACGTTTCGCGCGTAGAGGTGAGCACTGATGGGGGCTCGGCTTGGTCCGACGCGATTCTTGGAGAAAGGCCTTCGCCCTTCGCGTGGCGGGAGTGGGGGTATGAGTGGCAGGCAAAACCGGGGAGATACGAGCTGTGTGTGCGTGCCACCGATACGAAGGGGAACACTCAACCCTTGAGCCAGCCTTGGAACTTTCTAGGCATGGGTGACAACATGGTCCAACGGGTGCCGGTCATGGTCGAGTAGGCTCCAAGGCAAGTTGGAATCCTGGCCTGACAGTTGGCGATAGGCCGAACCACGAAGGCCAAGCTCGACAAGAACTGCGAGGGTTCATGCGAGTCGCTGCTAAGCGCGACCAGACCATGTTCCTCCACGTCAACCAGAATATCAGCCGCGCCCTGACCGGATCTCTCTTACTTTTATGCAAGGCTTAAGTTCGGGAGTTGAATCATCGCTTCGTTGAAGGCCTATTCCCTAGGGGACTTCATCGCAGAGGCAGATTCGGCAACAAAGAAGTATTCAGATGAAGGCGAACTCCTCAGAACCCTGAGGCCCCTGCTTGCAAGGCTCGTTTCGGGCGACAAGTCGATTCCCGAAGGGGCGTTCATTCCGAGGAAGGACAGGTTCGCGATGAACCTCCTTCACATGCCAGAAGATGAGCGGCTCTCTGTAATAGCGGCCGTGTGGTTGCCAGGTCAGACGACGCCGATTCACGACCACCTGACCTGGGCTCTTGTGGGGGTCTACGAGGGCGAAGAAAGAGAGGCCCTCTTCCGGCGCACCGACGACGGCTCGGACCCAAAGTTCGCCAAGTTAGAGAAAGCGAGCGAGAGAGTCAACGGAAAAGGACATGTCAGCGTTCTCGGGAGCAATGGCGTTCACAGGGTAGACAATCTGGCCGCAGAGCCTGCGAAGAGTATTCACGTCTACGGCAGAGACATCGGTACTGCTGAGCGTCATTCATACGATCCGATGACGGGCGAAATAAGTCGCTTCGTTTCCGGATACTGCAATGTCCTGCGCGACCGAGACCGTTATTGAAGACAAC
>Ga0209415_10000882_pt1 | contig 56939 bp, 50 predicted proteins | sample PeaSoiSIISIP2007_FD_187696 | JGI IMG/M metagenome (GOLD analysis project Ga0209415, IMG submission 187696) | Peat soil microbial communities from Weissenstadt, Germany - SII-SIP-2007 (SPAdes) (version 2) | ecosystem: Environmental > Terrestrial > Soil > Wetlands > Peat | place: Germany... | reverse complement strand
CCCTGTCCAAGTCCCCGCCCGAAACCGGACCAAAGCTTCTCCGCTGCCGCGCCTCAGGTCAAGGCTTCCCTTCGCGCGCGATCCCCCGCTCAAGGTGGGCAAGACCGCCGCGGGCGCCGCCAGCGCCCGCCTGAGCGTTGCGAGCATGACGGGCGAAAGAAACGAAGGGAGGCGTGCGCCTCGATGACGGGAAAACCATGATGCGGACGTTGGATGATCCCAAAATTCGCTTCATCTCGCCCCTTGGGGCAGTCAGCTTCCGCAAATGGGCTTGTCCGTATGGCCGAATTGGTACAGCATTCCAATGAATCCCTGGTCATCCGGGGAATGTCGTTTGAAGGGCGCTTCATTCGGGGGGAAGAGGCGTAGCGCGTGGCAAATCCCGAGCTTGACCATACCGCTGAGCGGTTTCGTCTTGGCATCGACATCGGGGGCACGTTCACCGACCTCACGCTGGTCGACGAGTCCGGCGCCCGGGTCTTCACCCACAAGGTGCCGAGCACGCCCAAGGCGCCATCGCGCGCGGTCACGCGCGGCGTGCGGGAGCTGATGGCCCGCATCGGCAGCACGCCAGGCAGGATCAGCAATTTCGTGCACGGAACGACGATCGCGCTCAACGCCATTTTGGAGCGCCGAGGGGCGTCCGTGGCCTTGTTTGTCACCAAGGGCAATCGCGACATCCTGCACATCGGGCGCTTGCGCAAGCCGGATATATTCAATCTTCGGGCCCCCCCTTCGGAACCGCTGGTACCGCGGCGCCAAATCATCGAGGTGGACGCGCGCATGGCGTCCAATGGCGAGATCGTGACCGATCTGGACGAGGAAAAAATTGAGCGTGCGTTGGACGCCCTCGACGGTGAAGTGGAGAGTTTTGCCGTCTGCTTGCTCAATTCGCACGTCGACGACCGACACGAGAGGGTGGTGGCCGAAGCGGTCGAAGCGCGTCACCCACGCTGGCCGTGCTCGCGCTCGACCGACCTTTGGCCCGAAATCCGTGAATACGAGCGCGCCATGGTGACGGTGCTCAATGCCTATGTTCAGCCCATCATGGTGCAGTACCTCGAGAATCTGCAAACCGATACGCGGGCAATTGGGCTTGACACGCGCCTATACATCACGCGCTCGAACGGCGGGGTGATGTCGGCCGAAACGGCGCGCGCCTGTCCGGTCAATACGCTTCTTTCCGGACCCGCCTCCGGCGTCGTCGGCGCTTCCTACATTGCGCGCCTTGCCGGTGTTCGCGACGCCGTGACGATTGATATCGGCGGGACGAGCGCCGATGTCTCGATCATTCGCGACGGTGAGCCGGCTCATTCGACCGAGGCCATGGTTGGCGAATTCCCGGTGGTGATGCCGTCAGTGGACGTATTCTCCGTCGGCGCCGGCGGCGGCTCGATCGCTTGGTTTGATCAATTGGGCCTTTTGAAGCTGGGCCCTAAAAGCGCAGGAGCGGAGCCGGGACCCGCCTGCTATGGTCTTGGCGCCTCGGAGCCGACCACGACCGACGCCTACCTCGTTTGCGGCTATCTGAACCCCGACAACTTCATTGGCGGCACGCTCAAATTGGACCGCGCGCTTGCCGCTGCGGTGATCGATACGGTGGCGGCACGGCTGCGTGTCAGCCGCGAGCAGGCGGCCGAAAGCGTTCTCAAGCTCGCTACGTCGACAATGATCAGCGCGCTTTTGCCCATGATGACGAAGCGCGGAATTGACCCGCGCGATCTCACGCTCATTGCATTCGGCGGCGCCGGGCCGACCCATGCCTGCCTGCTGGCGCAGGAAATCCAGATCCCGCACATCCTGGTGCCGCCATTTCCGGGAACCACCTGCGCACTCGGCGCCGTAATCGCCGATATCAAGGCGGACTACATCCGGAGTTTCCGCAAGCCCGTTGCCGGCATCGACATCGATGCCGTCCGCGCGGCCTACCGCGAGCTCGAAACACAGGCGCGCGATTGGCTTGCACGCGAGAGCCAATTTATCGAGGGCGTGGAAGTCCGCCGTTCGGCCGATCTTCGCTATATCGGGCAGGCCTTCAATCTCGAGGCCGACCTTCGCCTGGGCAGCGACGATCTCACGACCGAGGCGCTTGCCGCCAGCTTTCACGAGACCTACGAGCGGATTTATCACAACAGCGACCCGGCGGCGCCGGTCGAACTCATCAATATTCGCGTCCGCATCGTCGGCCGGTCGCCGCCGCTCAATCTACGGCGTCTCCCCGACGTGCCGCACGGGTCGCGACCCGAGTCCGCCGGGTGCCGGCGCATCTATTATGGTGGGACATTCCATGACGCCGCGCTCTATGAGCGCTCGACGCTCCGCCCGGGGCATACCGTAGCCGGGCCGGCGATCATCGAGCAATACGACACGACGACACTGGTGGCGCCCGGATATGTCGCGACCACCGACGCTCACGGCATCGTTCGGTTGGCCCGCACGGACCGAGAGAGATGATGCGCATGCGGACCGATCCGATTCTGCTCGAGATCTTGATCCAGCGCTTCCGCTCCATTACCGAGGAGATGGGCTACGCGCTTCAGCGCACGGGTTATACGGCTTTCGTCAATGAGACCGCCGATCTCGGCGTATCGCTCGTGACACCTGCCGGCGAAATCTTCGGCTACCCGCGCAGCATCGGGATCACGACTTTCGTCAATCTCGATTTCAGGGACGTGATTGCGTCGTTCCCGAATTACGACGAGGGCGATATCGTAATATGCAATGACCCCTATACAACGGGGGGACTTTCATCGCATCTGCCGGACATCAGCGTCTTTGAGCCGGTCCTGCATCAAGGCGAGGTTGTCTGCTTCGTCTATGCCTACGTTCATTCGACCGACATCGGCGGCAAGGTCGCAGGCAGCCTTTCGCCCACGAGCTACGAAGTCTTCCAGGAAGGCTTGCGCATCCCGCCGACCAAGCTCTACCGCCGAGGTGAACTCAATCAGGAAGTCCTCAACCTTGTGCTCACCAATTGCCGTATACCGAAGGACAATTGGGGCGATCTTCGCGCCATGGTCACGGCCTTGAAGGTCGGTGAGGCGCGCGTGAAGGAGGCAATCGGGCGGTACGGCCTCGGGACCTTCAAAGACGCCATGGACGACGCTCTCGACTACAGCGAACGCCGTTCCCGCATGGTGATCGAGGGCATCCCCGACGGCACTTACCGTTTCTCCGATTATCTCGATGATGACGTGGCGACCAAGATACCGATCAAGCTCTGCGTCGCCGTGAGCGTCGCCGGCTCGGCGATAACGATCGACTTCTCGGGCACTGACGCCCAAGTGCGCTCGGCATTCAATCTCTACTCAAGGGGCGGTCCGCACCCTTGGCTCATCTACAAGGTCATGTTTCTAATCCTGACGCTGGCGCCGGATATTCCGGTTAATGCCGGGATTCTGCGGCCGGTGAAACTGATGGCGCCGGAAGGCTCGGTCGTCAACTGCAAGTACCCGGCCGCCATCGGGCTCCGCACGACGTTGGGTGTGAGGGTCCAGGATGCCATTTGCGGCGCTTTTGCCCAGGCTCTGCCGAATGTCGTGCCGGCCTGCGGCGCGGGTTACATGGCGCCGGTGGTGTTCGCCCAGCCCAACCTTGAGCAGGGCGGGCTCAAGGTGATCGTCGTGGAGCCGATGACCGGGGGGACGGGCGGCTGCTCGGAGGCGGATGGTCTCGATGCGCGCGACGTCGTCGATATCTCCAACCTGCGCAATAATCCGATCGAAATCGTCGAGACGAGCGCCTCCGTGCTGATCCGCGAATATCAGCTTGTCGCTGATTCCGGAGGCGCGGGCAAATTTCGCGGCGGCTGCGGCGTCGCGTTGGAATTTGAGGTGCTGGTGCCCGACTGCACGCTGATAGCGCGCGGACAGGAGCGTCATCGCTTTCGGCCGTGGGGCTTGCACGGCGGCAACTGCGGCGGCAAGGCCGCTGCATTCCTTGCGCGCGCGGATAGCGACGAGCTTGTCGATATCGGCCGGGTGGATACACTCCATCTCTCCGCCGGGGACGTGGTGCGCATCGTCACTTCCGGTGGCGCGGGCTGGGGCGATCCGTTCGAGCGCGCGCCGGAACCGGTACTTGCCGACGTGTTGAATGGCCTCGTGAGTCGGGAATCGGCGGAACGTGATTACGGCGTTGGCATTCGCGGGAACAAGATCGACACGGAGGCCACCGCCGCACTTCGCGCCGAGGGCCGCCGGCCCGCGCGGTCCAATAAGCTATTTACATTGGGGGCCGAGCGCGAGGCCTACGAGGCCGTGTGGACGCCGGCGGTATGGGAGGCATTCATCCGCATTATTTACGGCCTGCCGGTGGCCATGCGCGCGGAAGTTCGCCAAAAACTATGGACGGCGATCGAGGAGCGTGCCCAGCAGGGTCAAACGGTGGACGTCGTAGCCCTTGCAGCGACTTGGGAGCGGATCGAACGCGTCATGCAGGCGGGACGCCGCGGCGGCCGAAAGATGGCCGCTCGTACGGCGGAGTAGCGGCGCCTGTTCGGGTAGAACGCAATTCGCGTGGCACGAGCGGCATCGCTTCTTCCGTAAACCGTTGCAGCCCTTCGATGTAGCGCGGCGAAGACCGAAGCGCCCCCTCGATGGTGCTGATCGCGCAGCCGCCGCGTTGGCATCGGACGATGAGCGCGCGCAGCCGTAGCGAAGGATGGACGCCCGTGTTCAGGAGCAGAATGGATATACCTGCTCCGAAAGACCGGCGCGCAATCAAACGATGGTGATCTGCCGTCGCAGCGGGTCCGCGAACAGGCTCTTGGGTATCATGGCATGGACGCCGCGTACGATATCCACCACCTGCGTGACCCGGAAGCTCACCGCGATGCTGCACAGGGCGTAGGCGTCGAGCTCGCTGAGCTTGGCCCGCGTCGCCAGGAATTTGATGGCGTTGCGCGCCGCCAGCGTCATCGCGACGTTGAGGTCCTTGTCCAGCCCGAGAATGATCCAGTGCGTGTGGGTCTCCGCGACCGGCCAGGCGAAATTTTCCTGCTTGTGGAGGATGACCTGGATGCGCATTTCCTTCATGCGCGTCTCCAGCGCCGAGAGGTTGATCTCGCCGTCGCCCTGCACTGCATGGGAATCGCCGGTGAAGATGAGAGCGCCCGGCTTCCAGACCGGAATGAACAGCGTCGAGCCCTCGGACAGCTCGTTCAAATCGACATTGCCCGCGTGCGGGCCGGGCGGAACGGAGCTGGTGACTCCCGGGCTGAGAGGCGGGTAGTAGCCGTCCGGCGGCGCCACGCCGAGCGTTCCCTGGAAAGGCTTGAGGGGGACGCTGATGTCGGGCGCAAACTTTCCCTTCATGGCGCGCAGATCGAGATCGAGGTATTTCACCTGTCCTTGCGGATAATCCTGCGGCAGCAGGCCGGTCCCCAGCGAGCCCGGATTGTTGAAGACCGCGCCCCAGGTGAAGGGCTGTAGCTTCTTGTAGCGAATTTCGAGCACGTCTCCCGGCTCGGCCTTGTTCACGGCAATGGGGCCGATGATCGTATGCGGCCCTTTGCCCGGATTCGCGACGCGGAGCTTGGCTAGCGTCTCCACCGGCACGCCGGGCTGCAACTCGTTCAAGAAATGCGACCAAGTGTTGGGAAAGCTGACGGTGTCGCCCGAATCGACGGTGACGATCGGCGCCAGATTGGCGTCGAATACTCCGAGGCGCACGGTCTCCTTGTTGGATTCGACGACATGCACGCGGCCCTGATCGTTGCGCCGGCTGCCGGTGGCGGTTGTTGACGCGGGCGCATCCGCCGCTTGGGCGAGCCTGCCGAACCACGACTCCACCGCTGCCAATAGGCCCATGAAGCTGCTGGCGCGCAGCAAGTTCCGGCGCGAGCGCCCGCGCGCCGCCAGGTAGGTGTCCAGCGTCTCCTGGTCCACCTCGTCCATATGCAGCAGACGATCGGCGGCGCGCTCGTTGAGCGCGGCGTCCTTGATGTCCTCGCGGAGCACGCCGGTGCCTTTCTCGTCGCCGCATCCGAACAGACTGCCGCACTCGTGCAGGTGATGCGGAGGCTGGGTTGCCTCATCATGCGCGTCCGACATGTCCTTTCCCCCAGTAAATCGCCATTCCGCCGATGACCGGTCTTGCGCGCATCAGAATGCTCCTTCTCGGGCCGTGCAGCAAGGCGGAGCGGGATCGGCGGCGAAATGGGCACGTTGGTGGAGCGCTCTCCATCCAGCTGGGCAGAAGAGAAGACCGCTGTTTCTCCATTACCGGGACGCACTCCGCCCAAGGTTCGCTTTTGCACGTCATCCCGGAACCTTTCACGCCGGCGCCGGCCGCTCCCGATGTCGAGGGTTGCAAGCTCGTAGAGCGGGGCCGGAAAATCGCCGTCGGCGAGAACGGCGCGCTCGAATTGGTTGATCGCCTCCGCGCGCTGGCCGCCGCTCGGCGCCAGATGGCCGAGATTGAAATGAGCCTCGGCAAAGCGCATCTGCCCGTCGCGCTCGGCCAGAAGCCCGCCGATCCGCATCGTTAGATCGCCGCCGGGGCAGATATCGAGCCGGAAGATCTTTTGCGGACCGGAACCCCGCCACCCCGCAATGCGGCCGGCGCGGCCGGCACGCTCTCGATCAAGACACCGCGACGGCGAAGCCCGGCGACGTGCTGCGCGATCTTGAGATCATCGAACCCGAACCGTCCATCCGCGGGCGTTAGGGTTCAAACGGAGTCGCTTATGCCACTTATCCCACCAACTCGAGGCGAGCGTTGTCACTCCGCAGCGACGCGCGTTCTCGTGTAGTCGCGAACCTCATCGAGGCTCTCGGTCACCCGCTTGCTGATGACGTTGAACGTATCGGTGTTGGCTTTTGCAACCAATTCGGCGAGTTCGCGAGCGCTGGCAAGCCCCATCTCAATGAGCTGCTTGGAGGATTCGGCTTGCTTTGCAAGCCGGTCCTCCGCCGAGCCGTTCGGCTGGATAAAGTCGCGAAAGATCGCCGAGAAATTATCCATCGACTCGCGGGCAAGCTCGATTTGGCGGCGTAGCACAGTCTGCGCGCCTTCGACAGCAAGCTGATTTGCCTGAACGAAGGCCTCAAGGTTCTTGCGCTGGCTGGTGACGATCGAATCGACATCGACACCGGGAAAACGGAATTCGCTCCAAACCTTCGTGAAATCGGACGCCTCAATCGGGCGCGTGGTCGGTTTTGCCATGGCAGCCTCTCGGTTATCTAGCGGTCTCCTTAGCGCATATGGGGGTATGTCGTTTGCGTCAAGCGCCGCGCAGCACATATCCACAGTATATCCACAACAAAATCGTCGCGGCTTGCCGGGCATGCGGCACTCCGATCACCGGATCGAGCAATCCGCTGATCTGCTCCGCGGAAGCGTTTCGTTTAGAGGCTAGGGTCCGCTCCAAAGAAGACGGACGATCAAGCGCCGCCGGTATAGGGAAGAACAGAACATCGGAACGGTGATGGAGCAGCAGGCAGGGCTGTCGGCATATGACTTGTTGCGCCAGTCTTGGATGCATTCCGCCCGGGCCGCTCAGCATTGTCAGGTTCCAGAGGCGCACTCCATCACGCCAAAAAAATTGACCACCGAGTGATAGTTACTGCCTGCTTCAACGCGGAACCGAGGGACCGGAACATCAAGCGGCGGCGGAGATCGAGGCGGTCCGCCCCATTGTTGGGCGCGGTCGCAGAGTCGATCACGCGCTGTGCGCTCGATCCTGTATCATCCGGAGGTGCGGGATTGCTTGAACCGCTGGCTCCGGGGCCCGCGTGGCGCTTGACACTGTGGTGACGGACATGGGCGCTTCGTCGTCTGAGCAGATTGGGCGCGCTTTTCCACGAGCGGAATTCGATGCGCGGCTTGCGGCGCTGTGGCGCCAGATGCGCCGAAGGAGCATCGAGGTGATGCTGCTCGACGACATTGAAATCGTCGCGTTTTTCACGGGATTCGAAGTCTCGTTGAACCGATACCGGGCGTGCCTCGCGCCGCTCGAAGCCAGACTGGTCATGGTCGTGCGCGACCTCGACGCGGGGCCGTTCCGCGCGCAGTCGCCCTTCGCCGAATGTGTTGGCTTTGCCGATACCGACGACCCCGTCGCGGCGGTGGCCGCGGCGCTGCGATCGCGCGGCTTCGGGCGCGCCGGCATCGGGATTGACTTCGCCGGTCACGCTCTGAGCGTCGAGAACTTCCACGCTCTCCGGGCGGCGCTGCCGGAAGCGCGGTTCATCGCGGCGACGCATTTGCCGTGGGAACTCCGCCTCGTCAAGTCCGAAGCCGAGATCAGCCGCCTCAACGCCGCGGCGGGAATCGCCGATCAGACGATGCGCGAGATCATCGCCACGCTTCGTCCCGGCATGACCCCTCGGACCGTGTCGGCGCTTGCGGCGCGACACTTCATGGAATTGGGCGGCGATCCCGAATATGTTGGCCGAATTGCGATCGGCCGCGGTTGGGATTTCCTGCACGATCAGCAACCCGATCAGCGCTTGAGCGAAGGGGACGTCCTGCATGTCGAGCTGGCGCCGAGTTACGGCGGCTATAGCGCGCGGTTGATGCGTTCTGTCGTGATTGGCGCAATCGATGAGCGCCGCCGCCGGGCCGCCGAACGCCTGGTCGCTCTACAAGACGCGCAGATCGCGGCGATGCGTCCGGGTATGCTCGCAAGCGAGGTGGATGGCATGCTGCGGCAGGGCGTGCTCGATGCGGGCCTGCGCGACCGTTACGCCAACATCACGGGCTATACGCTGGGATACTATTCGCGGCAGCCCGTGCGCTCGAGCGACTTCACGCGCGTATTTGCGCCAACCTCCGAGTGGCGGCTCGAGAGCCAAATGGTCTTTCACATGTATACCTCGGCCCAAGGAATATCGTTCAGCGAAACCGTCGTGGTCCGGGCCGAGGGCGGCGAGCGGCTGACCAGGCTTGAGCGCCGGCTCTTTTCGGTGCCGGCTTAGAGCCGCGGCAGCGCCCGCCCGTCCCGCCGACGCCGCTTGACTCGGTCCGTCGCGGCGGCGTAGCGTAAATAGGAAAGTCCCTTTCTCATTAGGAAAAATGCCCGTCAAGGCACTTGCCGCAGGCCTGCACGTGCTGGCTGAATTCTCCGGCGAGCGGTCGCAGTGGAGCGTCACCGATCTTGCCGCCCGCACCGGCTACGGCGTCAGCCGCATGTCCAAGATTCTGAGCACGCTGCGCGACAGCGGATTCCTCGCCCAAGACCCGGCGACCCGCGAATACACGGTTGCCGTCCGCGCCTTCGCGCTTGGCGCACGCTTCATCGACGCCAATCCGCTGGTCCGTCAAGCCTTGCCGGTCATGCGCGAATTGCAGGAAGCGAAACAGCACACGGTTACTCTTTCCATCATGGTCGGTCGCGAGGTGATCTATCTCGCGGCGATGGAAGGGCCGCTCTTTCTCGACGGCGGCTGGCGGGCCGGAATCTGGTTGCCCTATCACGGCACCGCGGCAGGGAAGGTCCTGACGGCGTTCCTGCCCGAGCAGAGCGCGGCGGCGCTGATCGAGGATAAAGGACTGCCGCGCTTGACCGACCGCACGATCGTCAGCCGCCACGCCTTCGAGCAGCAGCTTCGGGCGATCCGGAGCGCCGGCTTTGCCACGACGCGGGCCGAGAGCACGCCCGGTCTGGGCGCCATTGCGGTTCCGGTCTTCGGCCGCGGCGAAGGCGCGATTGCGGCGCTCGGTTTGCTGTTCCCCAGCCACGTCGTGACCGAAGCGCAGCACAAGGCCTTCGCTGCGCCGCTGCATCGCGCCGCGCGCCGCATCTCGGCGAAGATGGGTGCCTATGCCTACCCGTTCGGCGGGTTCGAATCGCGCGCGCCGGCCTTGGGCGCGGAAAAGGTACGCGCGCGTTCGGGCTCGCTGCGGCAGATGGCCGGACGCTAGAAGGGAGTGAGCGGCATGGCGAGAGCCGAGCTTCTGATCGTCAACGGGCTGGTCGTCACCATGGATGCCACGCGGCGCATCATCGCCGACGGTGCGGTCGCCGTCGCGGACGGCCGCATCCTGGAGGTCGGCAAAGCCGAGGCGCTGCGGCAGCGGCACCAGGGCGCGCGCACGGTCGAGGCGGACGGAATGATGGTGCTGCCGGGCTTCATCGACGGTCATAATCATCCGGCGCATTTCCTGACCAAAGGCCTCCTCGACGACATCGGCTATGCGCGCCGATGGGCAACCCGGCTTTATCCCTTCGATGTCTCGGTCAATGACGAGCAGAGCTATTGGGGGTCGCTCGGCACCTTCGCCGAGATGATCCAGTCGGGCACGACCTGCGTTGCCGATCCCGGCAGTTATCAGCCGGAGGCGACATTGCGCGCGGCGGCGCGGATCGGCATTCGGGCCTGCGTCACGCGCTCGACGCGCGACGTCTCCGACCCCGTCCGCCCCACCCCGGATGATCTCACGCCGTCCGCCGAGGCGGCGGTACGTTTGACGGATGGCCTCTTCAAGGAATGGCACGGCGCCGAGAACGGCCGCATCCGAATCTGGTACGGGCTGCGCACCGCCCTCAACGTCAGCGACGAGCTGTGCCGGCTGGTGAAGCAGCGCGCCGACCGGGAAGGCGTCGGCATCCACATGCATCTTGCGATTACCGCCAACGAGAACAAGGAGGTGGTGAAGCGCTGGGGGCTCCGGCCGATCGAGCGGCTCCGCCGGCTTGGCCTGCTCGACCGGAATCTTTACGCCGTGCACATGGGCGCGCTCGACGACGAGGAGGTGAGTCTGGTCGCGGAGCGGGGCGTCAAGATCTGCCACTGCGCCTCCGCCAGCATGCTCGGTGGCTTCGGCTGCGTCGCGCATGGCAAGTTCCTCGAGCTGGCAAATGCCGGCTGCACCCTGTCGATGGGCACCGATGCGGCCGCCATCAGCCGCTTCCTCGACATGACGCGGGAGATGTACCTCGTCGCCGCCGCGCACAAGGACGTGGCGATCGATGCCGAAGTCATCGGCGCGCACCGTGCCATGGAGATGGCCACGATCGAAGGCGCGCGCGCGCTCCTGTGGGATGACGAGATCGGCTCGCTCGAACCGGGCAAGCGCGCCGACATCGTGCTTGTCCGCATGGACGGGCTCGAGTGGTACCCGAGGCCGCGTCTCAACCCGGTGGCGAATTTGGTCTATTCCTCGAGCGGCCAGGCGGTTGATACCGTGCTGATCGACGGCCGCATCGTGATGGCGGGCCGGCGCCTCATGACGATCGACGAAGATGAACTCAAAAGCGAGAGCGCGCGCATGGCCGCGGCGGCGGCAATTGCGGCGGGGATACCGGAAGAGCCGCGCTGGCCGGTTCAATAGCCCCGGCGGCGCGATTAGGAGAGGCGGATGGTTGATCGCTACCGGCTTGGCATCGATATCGGCGGGACATTCACCGATTTCTGCCTCATGGACGAGGCGACCGGCGCGCTCAGGGTCGCGAAGATTCCGTCGACGCCGACCCATCCGACCAAGAGCGTCATCGATGGCATAAAGCTCTTCTCGGGACGCTACGGCATCGATCCGGGGGCGGTCGTCTATTTCGCTCATGGCACGACCATTGCGGTGAATACCGTCATCGAGCGCAAGGGAGCCCGCACCGGCCTGCTCATCACTCGCGGTTTCCGCGACATTCTGAACCTTGGCCGGTCGCGTCTGCCCGACATATTCGACTATCTGACCGAGAAGCCCGAGCCCTTGATCGCGCGGCGCGACATTCGCGAGATCGACGAGCGCATGCTGCAGAACGGCAAGCCCTATCGCGCCGTCTCGGAGGAAGAGGTGCGCCGGGCCGTCGCCGATCTCGTGGCGGACGGCGTCGAGGCGCTGACCATCAGTTTCCTGCATTCCTATCGCAATCCCGCGCATGAGCAGCGCGCCAAAGAGATCGTGCGCGAGGCGTTCCCCGACCTTTATGTCTGCGTTTCCTCCGAGATCTGGCCGCAGATCCGCGAGTACGAGCGCACGCTCGTCACCGCGATCAACGCTTTCGTCGGGCGAAAGATGGACCGCTACTTCGATTCGCTCGAGCGCGAAGTGGCGGCGACGGGACTCAAGGCGCGGCTGCTCTCCACCAAGTCGAATGGCGGCATCATGACCGCGATCAGCGCGCGGGCGGTTCCAGTGGAGACGCTGTCATCGGGACCCGCTTCAGGCGTCATCGGCGCGCGCTATATCGCGGCGCAGGCCGGGTTCGACAAGGTCATCGCGCTCGATATGGGCGGCACGAGCACCGAAGTCGCGGTGATCGAGGGCGACATCCGTTATTCGACGGAGACGCGGGTCGGCGATTTCGAGATCATCATGCCCGCAGTCGACGTCTCTTCGATCGGCGCCGGTGGCGGCTCGATCGCCTGGACCGATGGCGCGGGCATGCTCAAGGTCGGCCCGAAAAGCGCCGGCGCGGATCCGGGGCCGGCATGCTATGGCCGCGGCGGCGAACTGCCGGCCATCACCGACGCCTATGTCGTGATGGGAGTCATCGATCCCGATCGCTTCCTGGGCGGCGAGATCAAGCTCGACCCGATGCGCGCGCGGAGCGCCGTCGAGCGCCTCGGCCCCGCGCTTGGGCTCGATGCCGTGCGGACGGCCGAGGCCATCGTGCAGGTCGCGACCTCCAACATGTATTCGGAACTCGTGCCGCTCATGGCGCGCAAGGGCGTCGATGTCTCCGAATTCGCGCTCCTGGTCTATGGCGGCGCCGGAGCGACGCATGGATTCCTGCTCGCGCGCGACGTCGGCATTCAGCGCGTGCTCGTGCCCTTGTCGCCGGGTACGCTTTGCGCTCTCGGCTCGCTCGTCGCCGACGTCAAGAGCGACTTCATCGCGACGGTGCATCAGACCCTCGATCCCAAGGCGCCGCGGACGAGCCTCGCCGCCATCCGCGACACCTTCGGCGGGCTGGCAAACCGCGCCGGCGAATGGCTCGAGGCGGAGCGCATCGACGTGAGCGAGAAGCGGCTCGCCCGCAGCGCCGACGTCCGCTATCTCGGTCAATCCTTCGAGATCAGCGTCGACCTTACCGCGGTCGACATTGCCGAGGCCGATGCGGGCGAGCGAATTGCGGCGGCCTTTCACCAAGCCTACAAGGCGCTTTATGGCCATGCCGATCGCGAGGCGCCGATCGAGATCATCAATCTCCGCGCGACGGTCATCGGCATCACGCCGAAGCCGCCGGTCCCCAGCATCTCTCCGCGCTCGCTCGAGGGTGCGGCGCGCAAACCGGAACCGAACCGCTGGCGCGCGGTCTTTCTCGACGGCAGGAGCGTCGAGGCCGCGGTCTATGACCGCCAGCGGCTCGCTTGGGGCCATGCCTTCGCCGGGCCGGCCATCGTCGAGCAATACGACACGACCGTCTTCATTCCCGGCGGGTTCCGCGCCAGCGTCGATCGTCTCGGGAATATCATCGGAGAATTGCAATGACGAGCGCGAGCGGGAGCGCGGCCCACCAGCCCGACAAGGTCTTTCTCGAGATCCTCAACAACCGTCTCAACGGCATCACCAGCGAGATGGGTCATATCATCCACAAGGCCTCCTTCACGCCCTTCATCAAGGAAGCCTGGGACTTCGGCGAGGCGCTGGTCAATCTCAAGGGCGAGATCTTCAGCTATCCCCGCGACATCGGCGTCGCCTTCATGGCGGCGGCGATGATGGAGGATGCGATCAACGTCTTCGACGATTACCAGCCCGGCGACGTGATCATCACCAACGATCCCAATACGACCGGGGGTCTGTGCACGCATCTGCCGGACATCCATCTGCTGCGGCCCTATTTCAACGACGGACGCCTCATTTGCTTCAGCTGGACCTTCATTCATTCTTCGGATGTCGGCGGCCTGGTGCCGGGGAGCATTGCGCCGGCGGCCTATGACATCTTTCAAGAAGGGATACGCATTCCGCCGATGAAGCTTTACCGGGCCGGGGTGCTCAACGAGGAGATTCGGAAAATATTCCTCGCGAACTGCCGCATCCCGTTCCACAATTGGGGCGATATGCGGGCGCTGCTCTCGGCCATGGAAGTGGCGGAAAAGCGGCTCGACGACACCATCGCGAAATACGGCCTAGCGCGGGTCGAAGCCGGAATCGAGGGGCTGATGCGCTATGGCGAGGCCCGGGCGCGCGAAATCATCGAACACATCCCGGACGGCGCCTATGAATTTCAGGATTACGTCGAGCTCGACATCACCGGCGAGCCGCCGGCCCGCATCAAGCTCCGCCTCGAGGTCCAGGGCTCGGAAATGCATCTCGACTTCACCGGGACGGATCCGCAGGTCGGCGCCGCGCTCAATCTCGCCACCTTCGGCAAGAACCATCACTTCATCAACGCCGGCGTGTTCAATTTCTTTCATGCCGTCGACAAGAGCGCGCCGCTCAACCGCGGGCTTTTGCGTCCGGTGCGCGTCACTATTCCCTTGGGCTCGATCCTCAATCCCGAGCCCTACGCCGCGGTCGGCGTGCGTTTCGCGACCGCGGTGCGCGTCATGGATACGATCATTGCCGCGCTGTCGCTCGCGGTCGACGGCAAGGGCGCGGCGCCGCCGGGCGTGCGCGGCATCCTGCCGGCGGCGGGGTCGGGGCTTCTCGGGGTGAGCCTGCTCTCCTTTGCCGAGCCGCGCACCGGCGAGACCAAGGTCAATGTGCTGCAGCCCATGTGGGGCGGTTCGGGGGCGCGGCCGGTCAAGGACGGCATCGATGGGGCCGATTTCGCCGCCGGCTTCCTGCGCAACATTCCGGCCGAGACCAGCGAGGCCGAGATGCCGATCCTGATCCACAAATATCAGCTGGCCTCCGATCCTCCGGCAGCCGGCAAATGGCGCGGCGGCGTCGGCATCGACTTCCAGTTTCAGGTCTTCGCGCCCAATGCCATCGTCACGGCGCGCGGCATGGAGCGCTATCAGTTCCGTCCCTGGGGCCGCAAGGGGGGCGGGCCGGGAACCCTGGGAAAGACCATCCTCAACCCGGGCAATCGCGAAGTTTCTGTCGGCAAGATCACCACCGCATTGCGTCCGCAGCCCAACGATGTCGTGCGGATCGTGACGCCCAACGGCGGCGGCTATGGCAACCCCTTGGAACGAGATCCGTGGCGCGTGCTCAAGGACATCAATGACGGCTTCCTGACCGTCGAAAATGCGCGCGAGCAATATGGGGTGGTGATCAAGGACCGCGCGGTCGACGAGGCCGCAACGACGGCTTTGCGTCGCGAGCGCCGGCCGACGGAACCGCCGCCGGAATTCGATTATGGTCCCGAGCGCGATGCCTATGAGGCGGCCTTCCCGACCGAGATGCAGGACGCGCTCGTCAGCCTGCTCATGGAGCTGCCGACATCGCAGCGGCAATATTACCGGAGCCGCCTGTGGGCCGAGGTGACCAACCACGGCAAAGGCGGCGGAAAGGCGACACCGGCCCAAATGCGCGCAATTCTGAACCGCTTCCGGGCTGAGATCACGCAAGCCGTTCTCGAGTAACGAATCCTGAGGGAGGTGGACAGTGAAGCGACGAAATGGACTGTTGAACCTGGCCGCAACCGCCGCGGCGAGCGTCTTGTTCGTTCTCGCTGCGGCCCCGACACGGGCTGACATGCAAGGGCCCGAGATCAAGATCGGCGTGATCTATACCGTGGAAGGCGCGTGGGGCTCCTATGGCGCCAAATCCTTCCGCGGCGTCCGCTATGCCGCGGATGACCTCAATGCCAAGGGCGGCATCGAGGGCGTCAAGATCAAGCTCGTCGAGTACGATAATCACAACAGTCCGACCGATCTGCCCAACATCGTGCAGCGCCTTGCCACCATCGACAAGGTGGTCGCGATCATCGGGCCGAATACGAGCGGCGAGGCCGAGATCGTCTTTCCGTTTTGCAACAAGCTCGAGATCCCCGTGCTCGGCACTTCGGTGGCGAAGGGCGGGATTCTCGACCACAACCGCCCCTGGGCGTTCCGCAACGTAATGCCCGACGACAAGAACACCGCTCCCGTGATCGCCGAGATCGTCAAGCAGAAGAACATCAAGAAGGTCGCGGTCATCATGGATGTCAAGGACGCGATCAGCAAGTACATGGGAACGGTGTTCTGGCCGGGCCTGTTCGACAAGCTCGGCGTTGACAATCTGACCAAGAACGATGCCGTGAGCTTCCAGTCCGGCGATCCCAGCGTCACCGCGCAGGTCACCAAAATAAAGGCCATGAACCCGGACGCGATCGCCTTGGCAGCCTCGCCCGGCGATGCGGCCAAGGTGGCCATCGAGGTCCGGCGCCAGGGCATGAATCAGCAACTGCTCGGCGCCGGCGGCCTGTTCGGCGACGAGTTCCTGAAGACCGGTGGCACGGCGGTCGAAGGCGCGATCACCGCCGCGCAGTTCTGGCGGGATAATCCCGATCCCAAGGTTCGGGCGCTGGTCGCGAGCTTCGAGAAGCGCAGCGGCACGCCGATCGTGCTGCACGAGGCCTATGCCTATGACGCCGTGCTGACGATCGCTGCGGCGGCGGTGAAGGGCGGAGTAACCAACAAGCCTGACGACCTCGCGAAGGACCGCGAGCGCGTGCGCAATGCGCTCGACGGCATTCAGATCGACGGCATATCCGGACACCATTCGCTCGATGCCAAGACGGGCGAGGTTGATCGGCCAACGATGAAGGCGACGATCACCGACGGCAAGTGGGTGCTCGTGGCCGTTCACGCCTCAGGATCATGATCGGCTGAGCGCAGCCGCTCCCGCCAGCGGCCGCGCCGGCTTTCACCGGGGCATCCCTTGGATCTTCTTCTGCAGCAGGTCTTCAATGGCGTGCTCGTCGGCAGCACCTACGCGCTCGTCGCGCTGGGATTCACGCTCGTTTTGGGCACGCTCGACCTGCTGAATTTCGCGCATGGCGAGACGATCATGGTGAGCGCCTATGCGGGGCTGCTCATGACGATGATCGGCTTCCTGCCGTTTCCGGCCATATTGCTGCTGACGATGCTGGTCGGCGCGAGTTTGGGCGGCATCGTCTACGTGATCTCGTTCCGCTGGGTCGACAAGACGGTGTGGACCGCGCCCGCGCTCAGCACGGTGGGCGTGGGCCTTTTGTTGCAAACGGCGGCGACCCGCATCTGGGGCACCGACCAACAGCCAGTCCCCGATCCGCTTTCGGCGATTCGCATGCAATTGGGGCCGTTGACGATCTCGGCCAGCGCCGTGCTCATCATCCTCACCACGTTGGTGCTGATGGCGGGGCTGCATTTGGTCTTGAAGCGGACGCGGCTCGGGGGCGCCATCCGCGCGGTGGCGGAAAGCTTTACCACCGCCGCATTGCTCGGCATTCCCGTGGAGCGGACGATTGCGCTCACCATCGTCGTCTCGGGGCTGCTCGCCGGGGCCGCGGGGGTCCTAACCTCGCTGGTCTACCATACCGTCACGCCCTTCATCGGGCTGAACCTGCTGCTGAAGGGCATGACCGGAATGGTGCTCGGCGGCTTGGGGAACGTCTATGGCGCAATGATCGGCGGACTCTTCGTCGGCATTCTCGAGACGCTCACCGTGAGCTATGGGTCGAGCAGCTATCAGGACATCGTCGTCTTTGCCACGCTGATCCTCGTCCTGATGTTCCGGCCGGCCGGCCTTCTCGGGACCCAGATCCGCGAGCGGGCGTAGCGCCGGTGTTCGGGCCGTTCTATGAAAGTGTCCTGATCGGCGCGGGGATCAATATCCTGCTGGCGCTTGGCCTTTACTTCACTCTCGCCACCGGACAGTTCTCGGTGGGCCACGGCGGCTTCATGGCGATCGGCGCCTACACAGCGTCGGTGCTGACCGTGAATTTTGGCGTCGCCCTCATCCCTGCGGTCCTCGCCGGCGCCATCGCGGGATTCGCGACGGGAATCGTCATCGGCTTGCCGGTGCTGCGCTTCTCGCATCTTTATCTCGCCATGGCGACGCTCGGTTTCGGCGAGATGGTCCGAAGCGGGCTCTCGACGACCGATTATGTCGGCGGCGTCGCGGGCATGCACGGCATGACCGGGACGACCCTGAGTCTGGTCATGTCCTGCATTCTGCTGGCCGTGGTCTTCTTTTGGCTGCATGCCCGTTCGCGCTGGGGCTTGGCTTGCGATGCCGTGCGTCAGGATGAGGCGGCCGCCGCGGCCATGGGCATCAACGTGCGGATGGTGAAAGTGATGGCCTTCGGCTTGGGCGCCGGCATCACCGGGGCCGGCGGCGCGCTTTATGCGCATCACTTCTTCTTCATCGAGCCCGCGACCTTTGGCTTCGCCATGTCCATCTCGATCATTCTTTTCGTCATTTTCGGCGGCATCCAGAGCTTTTGGGGCGCGATTCTGGGCGCCGTCGTCTTGTCGCTGCTGCCGCAGCTTTTTAGCTTTCTCGAGGGTTGGTACACGTTTGTCTATGGGCTCATTTTCGTGGTGCTCATGATCTGGCGGCCGCAAGGCATCATCGACCGACGCGCCCTCGTCTGGCTCGACGGTCTGGCGCGGCGCCGGTGACGGCTGTCATGCTCGCAACGCAGGGTCTCACCAAGGCATTCGGCGGATTGGTGGCGGTCAACGACCTCGACATCGTGGTCGAGTCCGGCGTCATCCATGCGATCATCGGTCCCAATGGTTCGGGCAAGACCACATTCTTCAACCTGTTGAGCGGCATGACCGCGCCGAATGCGGGGCGGATCGAGTTCTGCGGCCGCCGCATCGAGGGCGAGCTGCCGCACCGCCGCGCCCGGCTCGGCATCCGCCGCACCTTTCAAAACATTCGTCTGTTCGACGATCTCTCGGTGCTCGAAAACGTACTGCTCGGTCAGCACACATGCGCCCACGCCGGCCTCATGAGCCTCGTCGGCCGTTGGACCGGCGAGGAAAAACGGCTGCGCGGCGCCGCATTGTCGCTCCTCGATCGGCTCGGGATCGCCGAAGTGGCGGACCGCCGGGCGCGGGATCTCGCCTACGGTCCTCGGCGGCTCGTCGAAATCGCGCGGGCGATGGCGAGCGCGCCCAAACTTCTGCTGCTCGACGAACCCACCGCCGGAATGAATCCGCGCGAGACCGAGGAGGTCGCGCGCGTCGTCAGCGAGATCCGAGCCGGCGGCGTGACAGTGCTGCTCATCGAACATCACATGGACCTCGTCGCGGCCTTGGCCGAGCGGATCACCGTGCTCAATTTCGGCGTGAAGATCGCCGAGGGATCCCCCGCCGAGGTGCTGCACACCGCCGCCGTGGTCGACGCCTATCTCGGCAAGGCCGAGGCGCCATGACTCCGCGCATGCTCGATATTGCCGGTCTCGAGGTGCGCTACGATCAAGTCGAGGCCTTGCGCGGCGTGGATCTTGCGGTCCGGCGCGGCGAAATCGTCGCGATCATCGGCGCCAACGGCGCCGGCAAGTCGACGCTCCTGCGGGCGATTTCCGGCCTCGTGCGCCCGACGCGCGGACACATTGCGTATCAAGATGAAGAAATCGCGGGATTGCGGCCGGACCGCATCGTCAGCCGCGGTCTCGTCCATTGCCCGGAAGGGCGCGCCATCCTGAAGCGCATGACGGTTCGGGAAAATCTCCGGCTCGGCGCCTATCGGCTGGGCGAGCGCAACGATCGGACGCTCGACAAGGTCTTCGCGCTGTTTCCGCGCCTTCAGGAACGCCAGCATCAGCTTGGCGCGTCGCTGTCGGGCGGCGAGCAGCAGATGTTGGCGATCGGCCGCGCGCTCATGTCGGAGCCCAGCCTCCTGTTGCTCGACGAGCCGTCGCTGGGTTTGGCGCCTCTCATGGTCGCGGAGACGTTTCGCATCGTGCGCGAGCTCAGGACGCTCGGCGTCACCGTGTTGCTCGTCGAGCAGAACGCGGCCCAAGCCCTGCGCTGCGCCGATCGCGCCTACGTCCTCGAGAATGGCCGCATCACTTTGGCAGGCCCCGCCGCCGCGCTGCTCGACGATTCACGGGTCCGCGATGCCTATCTCGGCGCCGGCGCTGCGGGCGGCGGGTCGCGGGAAATTTCGGCGTGAATCCGCGGAAGCTCGCCGGGTGAGGCGCCGATCCGTGGGACCATGTCGGGCGCCTGCCCGTCCCACATGATCATCTCATGGCACACATCCCATTGTAGGCATAGGTCCTCGAGCGGAATCGCGTGGTAGATCATGTCAAGTTCCCGCATCATCGCCTTGGCGCCGCGCTTGACGCTCTCGTCGGGCTAAACCTATCTTTGGCCGATGACCACCGCGCCAGCCGTGGCTGCGCCGCGCGCGCCGCTGATCGCCGCAAAGGGCGTTGCCAAGACATACCGTGCGGTGGACGGCAGCGCGATCGACGCACTTGCCGCCTTCGATCTGGCGGTCGATGACGGCGACTTCGTCTGCATCGTCGGACCGTCGGGTTGCGGCAAGAGCACCGTGCTGCGCCTGGTCGCGGGCCTGACCGAGCCGAGCGCCGGCCGCCTGTCGCTCGGCGGCCGGCGGATCGACGGCGCGTCGCCCGAGATCGGCGTCGTCTTCCAAAGCGCGACACTGCTGCCATGGTTCACCGTGCGCGACAACATGCGCCTGCCGCTGCGCGTCGGTGGACAGCGCGTCGCGGGCGACGCCCGGGTGCGCGAACTCCTTGCCATGACCGGGCTTGCCGCCTTCGCCGACAAATATCCCTATGAGCTTTCCGGCGGCATGCAGCAGCGCGCTGCGATCGGCCGTGCGCTGGCGCGCGATCCCAAGGTTCTGCTGATGGACGAGCCGTTCGGCGCGCTCGACGCGCTGACGCGCGAGCGCATGAACGTCGAACTGCAGCGCATCTGGCAGATGAGCCGCAAGACCGTGATCCTGATCACCCACAGCATCGCCGAATCCGTCTTCCTCGCCGACCGCGTCGTCGTGATGTCGCCGCGTCCCGGCCGGGTGTTGCGCGAATTCCGCGTCGAGTTGGCGCGACCGCGCAGCTTCGAGCGCACGCCGGGCGAGCCCGAATACCTGCGCCTCACGCGCGAGATCCGCGCGCTGCTCGACCGAGGCGCCGAGGAGGAAGCGCAGTGAGGCGGCTCGACAGCAAGAGCCTGGAGCTCGCGGATGTCGGCCGGCCGGCCGGCGCCGGCGCGGCGCGCGCCGGGCGCATCGCGCTCACTCTGAGCGGCGGGATCGTGCTGCTGTTGCTGTGGCAGGCCTGCGTCGCGTGGCTCGGCGTGCCACCCTACATCCTGCCGGCGCCGGCGAAGGTGCTGGCGGCGCTGTGGTCGGGGCTCGCCGTGCCGGTGACCAGCCCGACCGGCTTTTACCTGCCGCTCGCCAGCACCTTCGCCAATGCCGCGTGGGGCTTCGCCATCGGCGCGATCCTCGGCATCGCGGTGGGTTCGCTGATGGCCGAGTTCCGCGCGGTCGAGACCGTGCTGATGCCCTATGCCTTCGCGTTCCAGGTGCTGCCCAAGGTCGCGATCGCGCCGCTGATCGTCATCTGGTTCGGCTTCGGCAACGGCTCGAAGGTGGCGATGGCGGCCCTGCTCGCATTCTTTCCGCTGATGGTCAACAGCTTCACCGGCATCCGCACTGCCGATCAGGAGCGGCTCGACCTCCTGCGCGCGCTCTCGGCTTCGCGGCTCGAGACCTACCGCGTTGTCAAGCTGCCCTCGGCCGCGCCTTACATCTTCGCCGGCTTGGACATGGGGATGGTCTACGCCATCCTCGGCACCATCGTCGCCGAATTCCTCGGCGCGCAGCAGGGCATCGGCGTCGCCATCGTGCAGGCGCAGGCGGTGACCGACGTGGCGAGCGTCTTCGCCGCCCTGATCCTGCTCGGCGCGGTGGGGATCGCGCTGCACTTGACGATTCGCCTGTGCGAACGGCGTATTGTGCACTGGACCGTCAGGCAAGACACCTGAGCCGCAATTCGGGGAGGATACGATGCGGGTGAGCCGCCGCGAGGCGATTCTGTCGGGGCTGGTCGCCGCGGCGTTCGGCGTGCCGGCCTGGGCGCAATGCCAGGATCTGCCGACGCTCAAATTCGGCGTCGGGCTCAAGATCCTCAACGCGACGTTCACGAACGTGATGATCGGCGAGCGCCTGGGGTTCATGCGTCAGCAGGGCTATCGCCTCGACGGCCTGGCCTTGGGCTCGCTGAGCGGCGTCTTCATCGGCCTCGACAGGAATGACATCCAGTTCGGCGTGGTCAACCCGTCGGTGGCGTTGCCCCTTTATGCCAAGGGCGAATTGCCGCCGATCACCTGCTTTTACGAATACACCTATCCCTACAAATGGGACGTGGTGGTGAAACCGAACTCGGCGATCAAGAGCTATGCCGATCTCAAGGGCAAGAAGATCGGCGTCTCCAATTTGGGCGCGACGGACTACCCGGTCACGCGCGAGGTGATGCGGAACATCGGCATCGATCCCGACAAGGACGTGTCCTGGGTGGTGGTCGGCGAAGGCGTCAGCGCCGGCGTCGCGCTCGACCGCGAGGCGGTGGATGCGCTCGCCTATTTCGACACTGGCTTCGGTACCATCGAGGCGACCGGCATAAAGCTGCGCTATCTGCCGCGGCCGCAGCGCATCCCCTTCATCGGCGGATTCTTCATCGCCGCGCGACGCGATTTCATCGACAAGAGCCGCGCCGCCTGCGTCGCCTTCGGCCGATCGATTGCCATGTCGACCGAGTACATCCTGGCCAACCCCGCAGCCGGCGCGCGCGCGTTCCTCGCCATGTTCCCCGGCACCGCGCCGCGCGATGTCACGCCCGCGGAGGCGGTGCAGCGCACGGTGAAGTCGGTCGAGCGTCGGCTCACGCTTTACCGCCCGCCCTACAAGGACGCCAAGCTGGGCGCGATCCAGGAGGCCGAGTGGCGCGCCGAGGCCGATTTCATCGGTCTCAAGATCGCCGATCTGACGCCGCTTTACACCAACGCGCTGATCGACGAGATCAACGATTTCGACCGCGCCGAGGTGATCGCGCTGGCCAAGGCGGCGAAAAGCTGACGGCTATTTCTTCGGCGGCGTCTCGACGCTGCGCACCGGCGTCTCGGGCGTCAGGCCGCCGCGGCGGCGCGGATAGGTCTCGCGGCCGCTCTCCTCCCAGTCGCCGGCGACGGCGCGGCGGGCGTTGCGTTCCCACGCCTCGTTCCAGTCGCCGAGTGAATAGCCATGCCACGGCGGCACCGGGTTGAGTGCGGGCAGGCCAAGCTCCTCCCAGATCTTGCGCGCGGCTTCCATGTATTGCTTCGCGGGCAATGCCAGCGGCGGCATCGGGTGCTTCAGGGTGGCGTCGATCATCATGGTCGATTCTTCGTTGCGCGGGCCGGATTTCGGTGCATGGCCGCGCGAGCGGTACGGCATGATGTGGACGTCTTCGATCGGGTTGCAGCGATAGGCGATCGACCACAGCACCGCGTCGGTGCTCGACGGGTCGATGTCCTCGCTGACCGCGATCACCACCTTGCCCCAGTCGCCCTTGAGGGTCGCCGCGCCCTGAAGCGCACGCCACACCTCGGTATGCGGCGTGGTGTTGGCGAGCTGCACGAAGATCATCGGGCGCAGGTCACTGAGCGGCTCGTGCATCACTGCCTGGCGAACGCCCGTGATCCCGAGCACGTCGCGCAGATGGGCGAGGAACAGCGGCTCGTAGGCAACCTTCTTGATGGTGCTCGACTCGCTGGGCGTCACCTGGCTCACGATCGAGACCAGCACCGGCGATTTTCTGTGGGTGATCGCGGTCACCTGCATCGACATGTTGAAATCCTCGAGCGCGACGTGGCCGTGGCTTTCGCCGAACGGTCCCTCGGGTTCGAGGAGCTCGGGATCGATGAGCCCCTCGATCACGATCTCGGCATCGGCCGGAACCTCGAGGTCGATCGAGACGCACTTCACCATGCGAATCGCTTCGCCGGCGAGGCCGCCCGCCACCGCCATCTCGTCCGTATCGAGCGGCAGCTTCTGCGGCCCGGTGAAAATGACAACCGGCGGGCCGCCCAGCGCAATGGCGCAAGGCATCGGCGTCTTGCGCGCGCGGTGCTTGAGCCAGTGCTGATAGCCGCCGGCGCCGCCGATGCGCGTCGCCATGCGCACGCCGAGCCGGTCGGTCGCCTTCAATTGGGCGCGATAGGTGCCGGCGTTGCGGATGCCGGTGTCGGGATCCTTGGTGATGCACAGCGTCATGGTGAAATAGGGCGCGGCGTCGAAGCCCGGCGTCGAGATCGGTACCGGCAGAGCGGCGAGGCCACCGCCCGGCTGTTTCAGGGCATCGCCCCTCACCACCACCTCCTGGCAAGGCGCCTGGCTGACCAGCACCGGCGGGATCGGGTTGGCGATCGCGTGCATCCAGGCGGCGCCGATCTCGGCTTCCGGCCGGCCCATGCCGATGGCATAGATCTGGCGCGAGGCGGCGAGCGCGCCGACTGCGACCGGGATGTCGTATCGGCGGCCCTTGGAATCGACGACGTTGGTGAACAGGAAGGCGCGGCGCTTGTCGTCCGCCACGCGGCCCTGGAACTGCCAGCGCACCAGGGGGTGCAGCTCGGTGTCCTTGTTGATCGGCCGGTCCACGCGGACCAGCAGGCCCCTCGCGTCGAGCGCCTTCAAATGCTCCTGGAAGTCGCGCGCAGGTCCTGCGCCCTGGTTGCGCGTGCGCTGCCGGTCGGCAACGTCGTCCATCCGAACGCCCTCCTCATTCCACTATATCAGGCCGGCGGCGTCCTCGAGATGGAAAAGCCGCTTCGCCGTTTCGCCCAGAATGGCCTTGCGCTCGGATGCGTTGAGCGGCGCCTGCTCGACGACTTTGGTCGGGTTGTCATCCCCGATAGGAAAGGGATGGTCGGAGCCCAGCACCACTTTGTCGCTCCCGGCCAGCTCGCACAGGAAGCGCAGCGCGCGCGGATCGAACAGAACGGTGTCGAAATAGAGCCGGCGGAAGCCATCGAGCGCGTCGGCATATTGGTTCGGGTGGATCGCGTTATTGCGCTGGAGCCGGCCGAGCGCGTAAGGCAGCGCGCCGCCGCCGTGCGAGATGATGAGATGGGCGCCGGAATATTTCTGCAAATTTCCGGAATAGAGGAGCCGCGTCAGCGCGATGCTGGTGTCGGCCAGGCGGCCGATGGCGTTGACCATGTCATAGGCGTCGAGGCGGTCGTCGCCGCAGACGAACATGGGATGGACGAAAACCGGAACCTGCTTCGCGGAAGCCGCCTCCCAGAACGGATTCAAGTCGGGATCGTCGAGCGTGCCGCCCATGCCCTTGGGCTGGGTCCCGATCATGACGCCCTTGAAGCCTTGGCCGAGCGCCTCTTCCAGCACGGTCGCGGCGAGCGCGCCGTTTTGCAGCGGCACGCAGGCGAGCGGCTGGAGCGCGGGCAGCGCGGCCGTTGCCTTCGCCATATGCTCGTTGACGAAGCGGCACCAATCGGCGCCCTCCGTCGCAGGCAATTCGTAGCCGAACAGGTCGAGCCACCCGCCGGCAAGTTGGCAATCGATGCGCTGCTTGGCAAGCCAGGTTTGGCGCTGGCCGAGATCGATCAGCTTGGGCGAGACCGGCCGGGTCGCGGCGCCGCCGGCGAAGGCGAGCGTGATGCCGGCGCCCTCGGTGGCGACGGCGACGGACGGGAAAAGGCGACGCTCGGATTTGAGAGCCTCGAGCATCGCGGCCGGCACGAAATGCGCATGGGTATCGACGATCACGATCTTCTCCCCGAACTATTCGGTTTCGATGTCAAGGGCGCGCAAGATATCGTCGCGCACCGTCGCGCGCGCGGCGGCGGTGAGGTCCTTGCCGGCCGTCGCGGCATAGACGATGCGCGCCGGACGGCGGAAGACGAGGACCCTGCGGCCGAGCTGCAACGCCTCGTCGATCGAATGGGTGATGAAGATGCCAGTTGCGCCGGTATCGCGCACGAGATCAAGGAACTCGGCGCGCAGGGCGTTGCCGGTGACTTCGTCGAGCGCCGAGAACGGCTCGTCGGCGAGCAGGATGTCCGGCTTGATCGCGAACGCGCGCGCGATCGAGACGCGCTGACGCATTCCGCCCGACAATGCGTGCGGATAGTCGCCGGCACGATTTGCGAGTCCGAGTCGCTCGAGCCACTGTGCGGCGATGGCAAGTCGCTCGGCGCGCGCGATCTTGTTGACCTCGAGACCGAGCGCGACGTTGTCGATCGCGGTGCGCCACGGCATGAGCCGATCGCTCTGGAAGACGATGCCGAGCTTGCCGCGGAACCAATCGAAATCGCGGTAGGGATCCCGCCCCCGCACCCGGACGCGGCCGGCGGATGGCTGTATGAGGCCCGCCAACAGGTTGAACATCGTGGATTTGCCGCAGCCGGTCTTGCCGAGGACAGCCACAAGTTCGCCGCGCTCGACGGTGAAGCTCAGCGCGCGGACGGCCTCGACCGCGATGCCGTCGGGACGCTCGAAGGTCTTGCTCACGCCCTCGAAGACGATTTCCGATTCGGGCAAGCTCACACCGTGCGCTCCGCCGCCGGCCGATAGCGCAGCAGCCAGGCCTCGATCATGGAGATGGCGCGCTGCACGACGAGCACAAAGATCACCAGCACGAGGGTCCAGGCGATCGCGCCCGCCATGTCGAAGATCTGCTGTTGCTGCAACAGCGCGTAGCCGATGCCGCCAGTGGCTCCGACCAGTTCGGCGACCACGACGACGCGCGCGGCATTGCCCAAATTCACCTTCCAAGCCGTGAGAACGCCCGGCAAAACCGTCGGCACCACGAGCATGCGGATCAAATCGTAGCGCGACGGCCGGAACGACAGCGTCATCTCGAGCAGGTCTTTCGACATCGAGCGGTAGGAATCGAGCACCTGGAAGCTGAACGCCGGCAGGGTTGTCATCACCATGATGAAGAAGATGCGGAACTCGATGCCCTTGAACCAGATGATCGAGATCACGACCCAAGACAGCGCCGGGATGCCTTGGTTGAAGTTGAGGAGCGGATAGGCGTAGCGCGCGAAGGCTTCGGAGCGGCCCATCAGGAATCCGAGAGTGCTGCCGAACACGAAGGCGCCGACGAGGCCGGCGAGGATACGGGCCGACGTCTCGAGTGCGTCGTCGATTGCATCCCACGTGGTGAAGATCGCGATGAAATGTCGAGCGATGTCGGCGAGCGTCGGGAAGAGGAAATGCGGGAAGAACAGCGAGGTGACCTGCCACGCGATCGCGAGGCCCGCAATCGAGACCCAGCCCTCGTAGCGGATGCGCGGGCGGAACGCGGCAGGCCGCATCGGCACTTCCGCCATCAACGAATATCCTTGGCGTAGATCGAAGCTTCCGACGGCATGGCCGACAGCGCGCCGACCGCCATGCCGGCGCGATAGACCGCGCGGATGCCGTCCTCGAGTTGAGCCGCCGGCGCCACGTTCATGCCGAGCCGCGTGTTGTTCCGGATCAGGTTCTCGAGCGATTTGCGCTGCTCGTCATCCGCCTTGGCGCCGGCGATGATCGCCGCCGCCTCGACCGGGTTGGCCGTGACCCACGCGGCCGCGGCCTCATAGGTGCGATAGAGCGGCGCGATCAACTCGGGATGCTTCTCGATCCACGACCATTGCGCCGCGACGCCCAGATAGGGGATCGCAGCGGTGTGGGCGGTGCCGCGCCAGGTCGGCGCGATGTCGAGATCGAGCGTCCGGATTTCAGGCTTCTTGGCGATCAACACCGAATAGGCCGGCTCCCAGAGCTGCACGGCGTCGGCGCGATCGGCGAGCGCATAGCCGACCAGGCCGGGCGTCGCGGTGTTGACGACACTGTAGGAATCCGACGATAGCCCCTTCTGCTGCGCGAACCAGGCGAACATCGAATAATTGGTGGTGCCGCGCGCGGCGGCGAGCTGCTTGCCCTTGAGGTCGGCGAGCGTCTTGATCTCGGGCCGCTGAGTCACCACTGCGCCCCAGTAATCGAACAGGTTGAAGAGATAGGCGACCTTGACGCCGCGGAGATCGGCCAAGCCGACCGTCAGCACCGCGCCGCTGCCGCCCAGCTCGAATTCCCCGCTGTTGAACTCGGTGGCGTAGGCGTCGGGCGTGCGCTCGGGAAAGCTGATGTCGAGGCCGTTGGCTTCGTCCAGATGCTTGGCCTTGACCGCCGGCGGCAGGAAATCGCCGAGCGAAGGGGCGTTGAAGATGACGATCGTCAGCGTCGTCGCCGCCGGCGCAGGCGCCGCGCTCCAAAACGCCAACACCGCCGCGAGGGCGACCAAAAAGCGAATCCGTTTCATCGGAGCCCCCCGTTATTTCGCATCAGCCTTGGTTGCGAGCAAATCGCCGAGCGCCGCGACCGTCATCGGCAGCGCGGCAATGTGCAGCCCGAGCGGCGCCAGCGCGTCGTTGACCGCACTGGCGATCGCCGCCGGCGCACCGAGATAGCCGGCCTCGCCCGAGCCCTTCTGCCCGAATGTGGTGAGCGGCGACGGCGTGCAATGGTCGACGATGGTGATGTCCGGCACCTCGTGCGAACTCGGGATCAGATAATCCATGAACGAGCCGCTCAAGAGCTGGCCGTTGTCGTCGTACTGGAAGCGCTCGTAGAGCGCGGCGCCGATGCCGTGCGCGATGCCGCCATAGGTCATGCCATGGACGATGTCGGGATTGATCATCACGCCGCAATCGTGGCCGACGAAGTAAGCGCGCAACGCGACCTGGCCGGTGATGCGATCGATCTCGGCATAGACGACGTGCGCCTCGAAGGCATAGCACGGATACATCTGCACGCGGCCGTCCGGCGTCGGCAGGCTGCCGCCAGTCGGCACCTCCCAGACGTGGCTCGCCTGAAGCCCTGGCTCCATGCCCGGCGGCATCAGATGGAACTTGCGATGCGCGATCTCGACGAGCTGCGCCCAGGAGAGCCGCTTCGTGGGATCGGCGGCGCTCGATGCGGCGCCCTCTGCATAGACGCAGGCCTCCGGCGCGACGCCCAGATTGTGGGCCGCGATGGCGACGAGCTGGGTCCTGAGCTTCTTCGCGGCGCCGGCGGCCGCGCCGCCCAGCATGATCGCCATGCGGCTGCCGACCGGGCTGTTGCTCGGCAGCGCGCCCAGCGAATCCGCGTGCACGACGCGGATCGTATCGGGATCGCGCTCGAGAATCTCGCCCACCACGGTCGCGACCAGCGTCTCGTGGCCTTGGCCCGACGAGCTCGTGGCCATCGCGGCGATCACGGCGCCGGTGAGGTCGATCTTGACCTGGCAGCCCTCCATCCAGGTGGTTGTCTCGTTCTTGGCATTGAGCAGCGGCTCGAAGGCGGAGTTGCCACCGCTCGGCTCGAGGCAGCACGACACACCGATACCCGCGAGCCGGCCTGCTGCGCGCGCGGCGTCGCGCCGTTGCACCAGGGCATTCCAATCGGCGGCGGCCAGAACCTTGTCGAGCACGGCATGGTAGTCGCCGCTGTCGTAAGTGCTGCCGCTCGGGATCGCGTAGGGGAATTCTTCCCGGCGGATAAGGTTGCGGCGGCGCAGCTCGATGCGGTCGATGCCGAGCTTGCGACCAATCAGGTCCATGCCGGTCTCGATCGCGAAATTGGTCGGCGACTGGCCGAAGCCGCGCACCGCCTCCTCCGGCGTTTTGTTGGTCGAAACGCTGATCGGTTCGTAGGCAACGCTCTTGATGCGATAGGGGCCGACGATAGCGCCGACCGGCTTGCCGAGCTGCAACGGCGCGCGTCCGGCATAGGCGCCGACATCGTCGATGGCGCGCATCTTCATGGCGCGCACGACGCCGTCACCGTCGAACGCCATCTCGATGTCGAAGATGCGGTCGGGACCGTGCGCGTCGCCGCCGCGCATGTTGTCGAGCCGATCCTCGATCAGCCGCACCGGCGCGCCTAGCTTGCGCGCGAGGTATCCGACGAGAATGCTGTGCTTGAGCCCACGTTTGACGCCGTAGCTGCCGCCGACGTCGACGTCGAAATGGACGCGCACGGCATTGCCCGGCAAGCGAAGCGCGCGTGCCAAATTCTCGGGATATTTCGGCATCTGGATCGAGGCCCAGACGTCGAGCAGCTGCGCCGCCGCGCTCCAGCGCGCCATAACGCCGAAGGTTTCGATCGGCACCGTGGCGCTGCGGTGCCAGCGCGCGCGATAGGCGATCCGGTGCGACGATGCGGCGAAATCGCTCTCCACCGGACCCCAGACGAAGCGCCGGCGATAGAATACGTTGCTGCCGTGATCCGCGTGGACCGGCGGCGCGTCGGGCTCTAGCGCTGCTTCGGGATCGATGACATGCGGCAGCGGCGCGTAATCGACCTGGACGAGTTCGGCTGCATCCTCGGCCAGCGCGCGCGTTTCCGCCACCACGGCGACGACCCACTCGCCGACATAGCGCACCACGGCCTGCGCCAGCGGATTGCGCTTCATCTTGGGCAGATCGAGACCGGTGAAGACCGGCTCGACGGCGCCGGCCAGCTCCTCGCCGGTCAGCACCGCCTTGACGCGGGGAAGCTTGAGCGCCGCCGTGGCGTCGATCGCGACGATACGCGCCGCGGGATGCGGACTCGCCACCAGTGCGACATGGAGCATGCCGGGCAGGATGATGTCGGCGACGTAGCGACCCGATCCGGCGACGAAGCGGCGATCCTCCTTGGGACGGCGCTTCCGGCCGATATAGCGGAAGCCTTGCGGTTCAGCCGCCATGGCTGCGCTCCCGTGGCGCTGGCTCATTGGCGCCGCGTAGCCGGCGCGCCGCGAGGGCAACCGCCTCGACAATCTGCTTGTAGCCGGTGCAGCGGCAGAGATTTCCGCCGATGGCTTCCCGGATGTCCGCGTCGGACGGATCGGGATTGCGGGTCAGGAGGGCGTGCGCCGCAATGAGCATTCCCGGCGTGCAAAAGCCGCATTGCAGTGCATGGACCTCGCAAAAGGAGTCCTGCAATACGCTCAAGCCTTCGGCGTCGGGCGCCAGGCCTTCGACAGTCACGATCTGCGCGCCGTCCGCCTGAACGGCGAAGAGCAGACAGGAGCGCACCGGCTCGCCGTCCATGAGGACGGTGCACGCGCCGCACACGCCGTGCTCGCAGCCGGCATGCGTGCCCGTCAGGTTGAGCGTCTCCCGCAGGAAATCGACCAGAGTGAGGCGCGCCGGCACGTCGGCGCTGCGCGTCTCGCCGTTGACCGTCAGCGTGACGGGGTGCTGCGACATCAGGCGGGCTCCGCCAGCGCCGCGTCGCGCGCCTCGGCGACGGCGCGCGCGACCAACGCACCGGCGATGCGGCGGCGATGCGCGGCCGAAGCGTGAATGTCGCCCGATGCGTCGAGGTTGTCTTGCGCGAGTTTTTCGGCCGTCGCGAGCGCGCCATCGCCGAGCTTGCCGCCGACCAGCGCCTGTTCAACTGCGGTGAGGCGGACGGGCGTGGCGCCCGCGCCGCCGAGGCTGATCGCAATGCGCGTGCAAACGCCGCTCTTGTCGAGCGCAAGCTGGGCCGCCGCGGCAACGAGCGCGAAGTCGCTGCGGCGGATGCTGGTTTCCTGAAAGCCGGAGCCGATCCTGCCGTCCGCTCGCCAGGCCGGAAAGCGCACGGCGGTGAGGCACTCTTCCGCCGCGAGCGCGGTCACCAGGGGCGAGACGAAGAATTGGCCGATCGCGATGGTCCGCGCGCCCCTGGCCGAGCGCGACGATAACTCGGCGTCGAGCGCCAGCGCGGCCAGACCGATCTCGGCCGCCGGGTCCGCGTTGGCGAGGCTGCCGCCAATGGTGCCGCGGTTGCGCGTCTGGGCATGGCCGACGAAGGACAAAGCCTTCGCCAGCAAGGGCAGCCGCCGGCGCACGACGCGATCAGCGAGCGCGCGGGCCTGGCTGGTGCAGGCGCGGATTTCGACCGCGTCGCCGCTTTCGGCGATGCCCTGCAGTTCGGCGATGCGATTGATGTCTATCAGCAGCGCCGGCCGCGCCAGGCGCATCACCAGCAGCGGCACCAGCGTCTGCCCGCCGGCGATGATCTTGGCCTCGCCCCCGCCCTCGGCGAGCAGCGCACAGGTCTCCGACAGGCCGGCCGGCCGCTGATAATCGAAATCAACCGCTTTCATCGCGGGCCACTATAAACGGCGTCGTCGCGATAGCGAAGCGCGGCCAAGGCCGATGTCTCGAGCACGGTCTGGTATCGTCCGCGGCCGCGCAATCGCCGGCGCGCCTCTCTATTGTCAAACCGCGGCGACTTCGATCTGGATGTCGAGTTGCTCGCGGATACGCCGCGGCGGTGGCGTTATGCCGAGCCGGGGCGTGGGGATGCTCGCCGCTATAGGCTGCCTATATTATGTTTGGTCCACCCAGCGAGGGGATCGTCACATGTGTCGCGCAATAGCCTTTGTCGCGCTTGCCGGGACGCTCGCTCTTGGCGCTTGCGCCGTAGCGCCCCCCGGCCCGAGCGTCGCCGCCATGCCGCCGCAAGGCAAGAATCTCGCCGAGTTTCAACAGGATGACGCGACATGCCGGCAATATGCGGCGCAGCAGGTCGGGATCTCGCCCGCCGAAGCATCGCAGCAGAGCGCGGTGAATTCGGCGGCGCTGGGCACGGTGCTCGGGGCGGCTGCCGGAGCTGCCATCGGCGCGGCCGCCGGCAATCCCGCGATCGGCGCCGCCATCGGCGCGGGAAGCGGGCTCGTGATGGGAAGCGCAGCGGGTGCCAACGCGGCAGCAATCTCGGGCGCCGGTGTGCAACAGCGCTACGATATCGGCTATGCACAATGCATGGCGTCCAAGGGCGACAGCGTGCCAGCGGTGACGGCAAGCAGGATCGGCTACCCTTACCCGTCCTATCCCAATCCCTATCCCAATCCCTATGCCTATCCTTATGCCGCTTATCCGCCGCCTTACTACCCCTATCCCCCGATGGCTTACTACGGCTCAGGCTATGTCGGGTTCGGTTGGGGCTGGCATCGCTGGCGCTAAGCGGCGCGGCCGCCGCTTGGTTCCGGTCGACGTCGTCGCGCTCGACGAGCTCGGCTATCCGCCCTTGGCGTAGCCCCGAGCGCACATCTTTTGCCGCGACGACGCTTTTCGGAGACCTTCAGTCGGCGAGCGGATCTGGGCGGAGCTGGAAGTGCACGACCAGGGGCTTCGTTCCCTTGCCGCCTTCCTTCAGCCAAGGCGTCCTGTCGCCGCTCGTCGTCCACAATCCTCTGCCCTTCCACCCCGCGTTCGGGTCGTCGATGCGGCCGTCAAGCCCCTTGGCGTAGAAACTCAGGGGATAGGGCAGGCGCAGCACGATCATCTTGCCGTCCTTCAGCGCGATCAGCCCGTCACTGAGGTTGCCGGTGGAAATCGGCACGTCGTTGCCGAGACCGAGCGTATTGTGCTGGTCGACCCAGGTGTAATAGCTCGCCTCCGCGCTGTTCTTGCCGATGCCGGCGAAGCCGGGACCCGGATACTGATGGAATGTCCATCCCTCGGGGCATTGGTCGCCGGTTGCCTTGGGCCCGTTGAGCGCGCCCTTGCATTTGCGCCGGTCGAAGCTGCCGAGATGGCCGCTCGCGAGCGACACCCACACGACGCCCTTGCTGTCGATATCGCCGCCGCGCGGGCCGAAGCCGGGAAGCGGAATGTTATAGACTTCCGCGCGCGCGGTGGTCGGCGGATCGGCGCCCGGATCGAGGCGCACGACAGCCCCTTTGCCGCCGAACACGCCAACGGTTCCCCAGACCGAGCCATCCGCCGGACTTGGCATGATGGCGTAGAACCCGCCATTGATGCGCTTGTCCTTGGCGGGATCGACCGGCTGATCGGGCTCGACATAGTCGTCCCGCTTGCCGTTTCCGTTGGTGTCGAGAATGAGCGCCGTCCAGCCTTGCGATGCGGCGGCATCGCCGGTCTCCAAGAACTTCTTGGTGTTGAGCCAGCCGACGACCGGGCCGCCGCCACTCGTCCACAGCGTGTCGTTGGCGTCGAAGCCGAACTGCAAATGATGCGTCTCGAAGCACGTGTCGACGAAGGTGTACTTCCCCGTCTTCGGATCGAGCATCGCGAGCTGACGATGGCTTTGCTCGAGCGGAAAGAGCTTGGCCGAAGGATGGTCGGAGCCCTTCTTGCAGAAGTCCGGATTGTTGGGGCCGCGGACCGCAGCCGTGAGCCAGAGCCGGCCCGTCTCGTCATACATCTGGTTGTGGTTGTTGATCCGATTGCTCCAGATCTTCTGGTCGCCCCAATAGGCGGAAGACATGATCGGCTTCTCGGTCGCGGCATGTCCCGGACCCAAGGATTCCGGCATGTCCGGGTCGCGCACCGGCGCCTTGTACGATTTGACGATATTCATCTTGGGATCGAGGATCGGCAGCTCGTCCGTACTGTATTCGGGCGAGCCATAGAGCGGGCCGTTGGCATTGACCGTGGGATTCCGCTTGTCGGTCGACATGACGTCGTGCAAATAGGTGCTGTCGCTCCCCCATTCCCATGTCGTGATGACGATGTTGCGCTCGATGCCCTGCGGCCGCGGCGGTTTGGCATGCGGCAGCTCGCCTTTGGCGACACGGTCCGTCCAATCGGCGAAATATTTGAACGGTACGCCGCCGAGACCGCCTGCCAGAGGATTCACCATGAGCGGCGCCGCCTGTCCCGACTGCACGCGACGCTTCCAGGCTTCTTCAGACGACATCCCGCTGAAGGCCGCAGGGATCGTGCGGGTCGAAAGCTGGCCAAGCTGATGACAGCCGATGCAGGCGCGGTTCTTGATGATGATGAGCCAATCTTGCTGCGTCGCCTTCTCGGGAATCGCGCCCTTGCCGCCGAATTGGCCCGCGTCCGGGATCTTCAGCATCGAATACCAGTAGATCGCCGGATAGTATTGCGCCGCAACCGCCTCGTTCGGCGCCGGAACCGCGGCGAGATTGAGCCGCTGTCCCGGTACGCCATGCATCTTGGGTGAATCCACGAGCCCATAGCCGCGCACCCAGACCCGGTAATCCGCCTTCGGCAGATCCGGAATGACGTAACGGCCCACGTCATCGGTGACGACGATCTTCGCGTATTTGGTCGGGAGCTCGGTGGTCTCCGCGATCACCCAGACGCCGGGTTCCGGCCCATGCACGCTCGTGACCACGCCGCCGATATCGCTGCTGCCGATCTTGACGGAGGCCGCGTTGCTTTGCTGCGCCTTGAGCGACGCCGGCGCCATCGCCAGAAACATGCAGATCGCAACCGACGATATGGTTCCCGCAATTCTCCCAATCATCTTGGCCGCCCCCCTTGCGCGGCGCCCCATCGCGTCTCCGCCTCTCCAGATCGGGGATCGCAGGGGTGAGAATGCGCTGTCGCGGGATTTACGGCAATGGGGCCGCTCGCGTCTCCTGCCGTGCCCGTACCGAAAATCTGATCCCGAGAGCAGGTCCCTGTTATCAGGGAATTTGCCTGTGAGACGAGTTCGCCGCAGACTGCACCCGCCGCCGGCGTTCTTCGGCAGCTTGCTCTGGACGGTGCGCGGCGCATCTCGACTTGGCGAGGGGGCGATGATGAAGCTACCGATTGGGACGAGCAGGCTTCGCCGGTTTCGCGGGCTTTGCGCCGCCCTCGGCCTGGCGCTCGCGGCCGGAGGCGCCGCAGCGAAGGACAGGCTGACCTTTGGGCTCGACTGGACGCCGCAGGCGGAGTTCGGCGGCTTCTATCAGGCGGTCGCCGAGGGCATCTACGACGCTTACGGGCTCGATGTCACCATCCGGGCGGGCGGCCCGCAGGTCAACACGCAGCAGCTGCTCATTTCCGGCGCGCTCGATCTGGCGCTGGCCGCGAATGCGTTCGTGCCGCTCAACGCGGTGCGCGAAAACATTCCCTATGTCGCGGTCGCCGCCTTCTACCAGAAGGACCCGCAGATCCTGGTGGCGCATCCGGAAATGGGGTTCAAGACGCTCGCCGATCTCAAGGGTCATCCCATCCTGATCGCGACCTTCGCGCGGGACACCTTCTGGGCATTTCTGAAATCGAAATACGGCTTCACCGACGACCAGGCGCGTCCCTATGCCTTCAGCCTGCAGCCCTTCCTCGCCGACAAGACGCTCAGCCAACAGGGCTATCTCACTGTCGAGCCCTTCCTGCTTCGGGCGGCGGGCATCACGCCGACGGTCTTCCTGCTCTCCGACTACGGCTACGATCCCTACGCCAATTTGGTGATGGTCTCGAAGCGGATGGTCGCGGACAAGCCCGAGCTCATCCAACGCTTCATCGACGCTTCGATCAAGGGCTGGTACGGGTTTCTCAAGGGCCCGAACGGGAAGGCGATCGATCTCATCATTGAGGCCGATCCGAGCTACCGGCAGCAGAACGCGATCGACACGCTGGGCGCGTTGAAGGAGCACGGCATCATCGATTCCGGCGACGCCAAGACGCTCGGCATCGGTGCCATGACCGACCGGCGCTGGCGGGAATTCTTCGAGACTGCAGTCACAGCCGGCGTGTACCGGCCCGATCTCGACTATCGCGCCGCCTACACCACGCAATTCGTCGGCAAGAAGGTCGGCATGCCCTGACGCGCCGCAATTGCAGACGCAAGGCGGGCCGGGCGCTTGCGCCGCCGCCGGGGCGACGGAATCGCCGGGCGCCTGCTCGCGGCCGGACTTATTGTGGAAGCCGCCGATTCCCGATAGCGTTGCAAACCATGGCGTGATCGAGGGCGCCCTGTTGCCAGGGGCGATGCAAGGTTTGCGGGAGAGTATGGGGTGGATGCCGCCTTCGTGAAGCGTCGCGCCAAGGAGCTCGGTGCCGATCTCGTCGGCATCGCCAGCGCGGCGACCCTCAACGCCTTTCCGCCCGATCCGCGCTGGCCGCAGACGCCGGAGCGCATCTCGCCCTATTGCAAGAGCGTCATCGTAATCGTCCAGCGCATCCCCGCGGGCGCGTTCCGCTGCAAGACCAATGTGCCGGTGCAGTATCTCGACATGCTCGTGCTGCGCAAGATGGACAAGGTCGCCTATCGCCTGGCCGATGAGCTCGAAGCCGCCGGCCACCCCGCCTTCGTCACCGCCGCGCAGGAAACCGAATGGAGCTACAAGCGCGCGAGCTACGGTCGGCTGTCGACGCGGCATCTCGGGGTCGAGGCCGGCCTTGGCACCTTGGGTCTCGAAGTCAACATCCTCACGCCGGAATTCGGTCCGCGGGTTTATCTCACGGGTGTGCTCACCGAACTCGAACTCGAGCCCGATCAGCCGCTGACCGAGCAGGTCTGCATCGGCGAATCCTGCAGCCGGTGCTTGCACTCGTGTCCCGCCGATGCGGTGCTGCATTTCGGCATCGACAAGCGCGCCTGTGCGACCGAGGCGCAGGAATTCGGCTTCTCGACCATCCTCAAATTCTTCGAGCGCTATGTCGATGCGCCCGCGGGCGCGAAGGCTGAAATGGTGCGCTCGCGCGACTTGTTCGGGTTCTGGCAAGGGCTGCTGCGCGTCGTCGGCTCCTTCGGCGACTGCCCGCGCTGCCTCGCCGTCTGCCCCGTCGGCAACGACTATCACGCTCATCTCGCCGAGGTGCAAAAGCAGATTCCCGAGAAGACGCCGGATAAGGTCGCGCTCGGCAAGGCCTATAAGACGGCGCGCAGCGAAGGCGCCGCGGTCGCCGGCCTCGATCCCTGGAACATCCGCTGGGTCGGCCCCGAGGGCTACCGCGGCATCGTCGCCCGCCAGCTCCAGACCTTCAAGCGGCTGCAACGCGAGCGCGCCGGCGAAGGCGCCGCGACCGATTCGGGCGATTGAATATGGTCGCCATCTTCAAGGCGCCGCTCGCCGCCGCCGACATCAAGACGAAGGCGCGCGCGCTCGGCGCCGATCTCGTCGGCATCGCCGACGGCGCAGCGCTCGAGGCCAACCCGCCCGATCCCGCCCATCCGCGGCGGCCCTCGGACATCACCGAACTCGATGGCGGGCGCGTCATCGTGCTGGCCAAGCGGCTGAGCCGCGGCGCCGCGCGCATCCAGGCCTGGAACGACCGGCACAAATACTACAATGACGAGCTTGCGCTCACCATGCTGGAGGAGGCGTCGCTCGAGCTGGTCTATTGGCTCGAGGATCAGGGCTATCCCGCCATCATCGTCCCGCCGACGCATGTCGATCCCTGGACCTACCAGGGCGAGCCACGCCGGCACATGACGACGCTCTTGTCGCTGCCGCATGCCGCGGTCGAGGCCGGCCTCGGCACGCTCGGCCTCAATCTGCAACTGCTGACGCCGGAATTCGGCCCGCGCGTGGTGCTGACGGCGGTGCTCTCATCGGTCGATGTCGAATGCGACAAACCGATGGCAGTGGCGCTCTGCCGCGGCCCCGCCTGCGGGCGCTGCCTCAAGGTTTGCCCCGGCGACACCGTCGGGCATTGGAGCCGCGATTGGGAGGCTTGCGACGTCTATCGTTCGCCGCACGGTTTCGAGCAATTGACGACGCATATCGGCCGCATCCTCGAGACCGGCGATCCGGCGCGGCAGAAGGAGATGATCCGCTCCGAGGACAGCTTCAATCTGTGGCAGAGCATTCTGCGCGGCGCCGGGGTCATCACCGGCTGCCGCCGCTGCGCCGATGTCTGCCCGGTCGGCGCCGATTACGATGCCATGCTGCGCGATGCGCTCGATGAAATTCCCGAGAACACCCCGGCAAAGGAATTGCGTCTCGTCGAGATGGCGGCGGCCGAGGCGCGCGGCGCCTTGCCCGAGACCTATGCCGCGCAGGAGCGGTGGATCGGGCCGCTGCCCTATCTCGGCGATCCCGCCGAGAGCAAGTAATGCCGCTGCCCCTGCCGCAATCGCGCGCGGCGATCGCGCGGATCCAGTCCGAACGCAAGCGCGTCGCTCTGGCGCAGGCGCGCCGCGCGCCATTCTACGCCGGGAAGCTCGACCACATCGACGCCGCGCGGCTCGATGATCCCGCGGAATGGCAGAAGATCCCGCTGCTCGACAAGGACATGCTGCGCTCGCTCTCCGACCGCGACTTCTATGGCGTCTTCTGTCTCGCGCCGACGGACGGGATCGCCGAGTATTGGCGCTCGGGCGGCGCCACCGGCAAGCCTCTCTTCTATCCCCGCAGCTTCGCCGATATCGAGCACGCCATGGTCGGGTTCACGCGCGTCTTCCAATGCGCCGGCTGCCGGCGCGGCGAAAGCGCGCATGTCTCCTTCCCGCTCGGCATCCATCCCGTCGGGCAGATGCTGTCGCGCTCGGCCGCTGCCGCGGGGATCGCTGTCAATTGGGCGGGCTCGGGAGCGGCGACGCCGTCGGTCATGCAGCTCGAGCTGATCGAGCGATTGAAGCCCAGCATCTGGATGGGGATGAGCAGTTATGCGCTGCATCTGGCCAATCTGGCCGAGGCGCGCGGCGGCGATCTCGCGGCGGGCTCGGTCGACGCCGTGATTTGCTCGGCCGAGCCGCTCTCCGAGGCGAAGCGGGAAATGCTTCGGCGCCTGTGGGGCGCGCGCGTGCGCGACAGCTTCGGCATGACCGAGGCCGGCATGATGGGCGCCGAGGACGGCAATGGCGGCGGTTTCCGCATTTGGACCGACATGTTCTTCATCGAGGTGGTCGATCCCAGGACGCGCGCTCCGGTCAGAGAGGGCGAGGAAGGCTGGCTGGTGGTGACGCCGCTCTGGACCAACAACGTGACGCCGTTCCTGCGCTGGAGCTCGGGCGATGTCGTGCGGTGGCGCAGCGGCGATGATCGCGCCGGGCCGTTCTCGGTCTTTCCGCTCATCGAGCACGCGCAGCGCACGACCGGGTTCTTCAAGGTGCGCGGCGTCAATCTGAACCATGCCGAGCTCGAGGATTTCATGTTCCGCATGCCCGAGATCGGCGATTTCCGCGCCGAGGCGATCGCGAGCGGCGGTCTCGAATCGCTGCTTTTGTCGATCGAGGTGCGGCGCGGCGCCGATGCCGAGGCGATTGCGGCGGATCTCAAGCGCGAGGTTCGGAATTTGTTCGGGCTGACGCCCGATATCGTCGTCCTCGCGACCGGCACGCTCGCCCGCGAGTTCGAGAGCAGCGTCAAGGCGCCGCGCTTCATCGACCGGCGAGCGGAACCAGGATGAATGTGTCAATCGCGGGCGGCGCGCCGGCCGCTGCAGGCAGGAGCAGATCGGTGATGGCGCAGAAATCCCTTCCCTCCGCAATGATCGCCATCGTCGCGGAGCAGCCGGGCGGGCCGGAGGTTCTGCAAGCGGTGACGCGCCCCGTCCCACGGCCCGGCCACGGCGAGGTGCTGATCAGGGTCGCGGCGGCCGGGCTCAACGGCGCCGATCTGTCGCAGCGCCAAGGGCGCTATGCCATGGTCCCTGGCACGCCGGACATCCTCGGCCTCGAGGCCTCGGGCGAGATCGTCGGCTCAGGCGCGGGCGTCGGCGAATGGCGCATTGGCGATCAGGTGTGCGCGCTGCTCCTCGGCGGCGGCTACGCCGAATACTGCACCGCCCCGGCGGGGCATTGCCTGCCGGTTCCGCGCGGGCTTGGCATGGTCGATGCCGGCGGGCTGCCCGAGGTCGCCATGACCGTGTGGAGCAACGTCTTCGAGATCGGCGCGCTCAAGCCGGGCGAGCGGCTCTTGGTGCATGGCGGCGCCAGCGGCATCGGCACCTTGGCGATTCAGCTCGCGCATCAGCTGGGTGCGATGGCTTTCGCGACCGCCGGCTCGGCCGAGAAATGCCGGCGCTGCGAGGAACTCGGCGCGCTCCGCGCCATCGACTACAAGCGGGAAGACTTCGTCGCCGCGATCGAGGAGGCGACATCCGGCCGCGGCGTCGACGTCGTCCTCGACATGGTCGGCGGCGATTACCTGCAGCGCGATTTGAGCATCCTCGCGCCCGGCGGCCGATTGGTGATGATTGCCTCGAAGCGGGGGAGCAAGGTCGAACTCGATTGTGCGGTCATCCAGGCGAAGGCGATCTGCCTCACCGGTTCGCGCCTGCGGCCGCGCACCGAGGCCGAAAAGGCGCGTCTCGCTAGCGCCGTGCGCAAAGCGGTCTGGCCGCTCATCGAATCAGGCCGGGTCAAGCCGGTGATCGATTCGACGTTCCCGCTCGCCGAGGCGCGGCGCGCGCATGAGCGACTCGAATCGGGCCGCCACATCGGCAAGGTGCTGCTGATTCCTTAAGCGCGGCGGCGGCGCTCAGGCGAGGCGGTAGGACGCTCGGCGGATCTTCTCCAGATTCCGGCCTTCGATGCGCAGGAGCCGCGTCGGCCCGTCGCGGCGCGGCGCGTGCAGGTCGCCCTCGTTGTAGAGATGCGCCATGCCCGGCTTCAGCGCGTAGGTCTTGACGAAGCGCACCTTCCCCGGCTGCGCCTCTCCGGGTGGCTCGACCAGCGTGAAGTCGCTCATGATGGTCTCGCCGCGCGCCTGGCCATAGATTGCCCAGGATGGGCCGTGGTCGTGCGGCGGGCTCTCCCGCGCCCCTTCATAGGCGTGGGCGAGAATGCAGAAGCCGAATTCGGCATCCTCGAAGAGGAGCTTGCGCTCCGGCACGTCGCCGTCGAGATGGGCCTTGACGAAAGCTTCGTCCTTGAGCGCGTCCGTGACCAGCGCGCACATCCGCTTGCGGCCCTCGACGCCCGGGTGGTCCTTGAGCGCGCGATGACAAGCATCCGAAAGCTGTTCGAGCGTATAGCCCATTGGCCGGCCTCCTGTTCCCGCCGCCGAATCTCAGTATAGCAAGGATTGCTCGCGGCCCGGGAATCGGGAAAATGGCCGGGCCTTGGGAGAAGCGCCGATGAAGGTCTTCGTTTTCGATCTGCTGCCCTATGGGGAGAACCTCGAGCATCTCAAGGTCGGCAGCGAGCTGCCCTATCCGCTGCCCAAGCGGCATTTCGATGCCGCGGTGGCGGTGCGCACTTACGCCGAGCATCTCGCGGCGTGGGAGGAGATGGATCGCCTCGGCTATGACGGCGTCGGGTTCAACGAGCATCATTGCTCGCCTTACGGTCTCATGAACTCGCCCAATCTCCTGGCGGCGGCCGCGGCGCAACGGACCAAGAAGCTCAAGCTGCTCATCTACGGCAATCTCCTGCCGCTGCACGAGCCGCTGCGTCTGGCCGAGGAGCTGGCGATGCTCGACTGCCTCTCCGAGGGGCGGCTCATCTCCGGCTTTGCGCGCGGCATTCCCCGCGAGTATCAGGTGCACAATGTGCAGCTGTCGGAATCGCGCGCGCGCTTCGAGGAGGCCTACGCGATCATCACCCGGGCCTGGGCCGAGGAGATCTTCTCCTACGACGGCAAATTCTGGTCCTACCGGGATGTCGCGATCTGGCCCAGGCCCGTGCAGTGCCCGCATCCGCCGATTTGGATTCCCGTCACCGGCAGCAAGGAATCGATCGAGTTCGCCGCCAAACACGACCTTCCCATCACCCCCGGTCTCGGCCGCTCCGCCGGCTTGCAGGACGACATCATCCGCTACTATGCCAAATGCCTGGCGCAACACGGCCATCGGCTGACGCCGGAGCATCTCTCGCTCGGCATCAACGCCTATGTCGCGGACAGCAAGGCCGAGGCGGTGCGGCAGAACGCGCCCTATTTCCTCTATTTCAACCGGACACTGTTCTCCCACGGCAGCTTCACCGAGACGAGCCTGCAGCGCGCCGCGGGCTATACCAGCCAATCATCGAGCGACTACGTGCGCCCGGAGAACCTGCGCGCGGCGGCGCAAGCGCGCGAGGATTACCGCAACATGACGCTCGATGACGTGACGCGCCTGGCCGAGCACATGCCGTGGGGCACGGGCCAAGAGGTGGCGGAGCGCATCATCGCGGCGGCCGACCGCGCCGGCGCCAACATCGTGCAGGTGAGCCTCAACCGAGGCGCCATGCCGCAGGAGATGTTCCTGGAGCAAATCCGTCGCTTCGCGCGCGAGGCTTTGCCGGCGCTCCAATCGCATGAGGTGGCCTGCGTTTTGCGCGGGGAAGATGCGCCTGCTTGACGCTTGACCGCGGGCATCGCCGCAGACGATTCTGCCGGCACTTCCATCAGCGAAAGGGAGACGGGACCATGGAGCCGCGGCTCGACGTCAAGAAAGTATCACCTGCCGCCTTCGCCCCGATGGCGGCTTTCGGGAAGTATCTCAGGGAATGCGGCCTCGATGAAAGGCTGCAGGAGCTCGTGAAGATCCGGGCATCGCAAATCAATGGCTGCGCATTCTGCCTGGCGATGCATGTGCGCGATGCAAAAAAACTGGGCGAGAGCGACGACCGGCTGCACCTTTTGAGCGTGTGGCCTGAAGCGCCGATCTACAGTGAGCGCGAGCGCGCGGCACTCGCCTGGACCGAGGCGGTGACGCTCGTCGCCGACGGAAATGTGCCGGACGAGGTCTATGACGAGACGCGCCGCCATTTCTCCGAGAAAGAGCTGGTCGATCTCACCTTCGCGATCGTCGCCATCAACGCCTGGAATCGCATCAACGTCGCCTTCCGCACGCCGCCTCAACTTTCGGCTGCAAAGGCGGCCTGACCCGGGCGGCAGCGCAGCGTTTCGCCGGCATGGCCGAGCCCGCCGCGCCCCAATCTGCTGCCCGCGCCCAGGGGGCCGCGCCCGGCGAGGGCGTGGCGCCGGGCTCGCGCCGCTCTTGGGTGCTTGCCGCGACCATTGCGACGATCATGATCTCGGCGATCGAGGGCACGATCATCGCCACGGTCATGCCGACCATCGTGAGCGAACTGGGCGGCTTCGATCTCTTCAGCTGGGCCTTCACCGCCTATCTGCTGACGCAGGGCGTGACCGCGCCGATCTATGGCCGGCTTGCCGACATTTACGGGCGAAAGCGCGTCCTCCTCACTGCGATCGGCCTTTTCCTCGTCGCCTCCGTGCTCTGCGGCTTCGCCTGGAGCATGATGTCGCTGATCGCCTTCCGCGTGCTGCAGGGGATCGGCGCCGGCGGCTTGGTGCCGGTCGTGCAGACCATCATCGGCGACCTCTTCACGCCGGCCGAGCGGGCGCGCATTCAAGGCTGGATTTCCAGCGTTTGGGCGATGGGCGCGATCATCGGCCCGCTACTCGGCGCCTTCCTCGTCGCGCACTCCATCTGGCCGATGGTGTTCTGGGTGAACGTGCCGATCGGCGTCGTCGCCGCGGCGATGCTCGTCGTCAGTCTGCACGAGAGGCTCGAGCCGCATCCCCATCGCATCGATTACCTCGGCTCGGCTCTGATGATGCTCGGCACCGGCCTGCTGATGTTGGCGCTGGTCGATGCGGCGCGGCTGCCCCTCGGAGCCATCGCCGGCCTGATCGCCGCCGCCGCGATCGTGCTCACGCTCTTCGTCCTGCACGAACGGCGGACGCCCGAGCCCATGCTGCCGCTTGGACTCTGGGTCAACGGCATCGTCGCGGGCGGCAATGTCACCGGCCTCGGGCTCGGCGCGGTGATGATGGGGACCACCGCCTTTCTTTCGCTCTACGTGCAGGGCGTGATGGGCAGGAGCGCGATCATCGCCGGCGTCGCGCTCGCCGCATCCTCGGTGAGCTGGCCGCTGGGCAGCACGGCCGGCGGAAGGCTGATGCTGCGGACCTCCTATCGCGCGACGACAGTGGTCGGAGCGCTGCCGTTGCTCGCGGGCAGCCTGATGATGATCGCGCTCGAGCCCTCGCGCGGGCCGCTCTGGGCGACCGCCGCCGCGGCCCTCATCGGCATCGGCATGGGCTTCACCAACAACACCTTTCAGGTGGCGATCCAGTCCGTCGTCGATTGGCGCCAGCGCGGCATCGCCACCTCGAGCATGGTATTCTCGCGCATCATCGGCCAGGCCTTGGGCGCCGCCGTCTTCGGCGGCCTCATCAATGCGAGCCTGCCGCCGCAGCTGACCGGCGCCGCCGATCGCGTGCTCGATCCGAATTTGCGCAGCGCCCTGCCGCCGGCCGAGGCCGCTCTGCTGATCGAAGCGATCGCGCATGGGCTGCACAACGTCTATCTGATCACCGGCTTCGTCGTGCTGGTGGTCGCTGCCATGGCGCTGCTGCTGCCGCCGGGCCTGAGCCCGATCCGTCCGGCGCGGGCGCCGCGGTAGCGCTTGCAACCGCGCCGCGCGCCGTCATCATAAGGCGAGAACCTATCGGGCCAAGGGTCGGATCATGCGTCGTTCGTTCTGCGGGCTTATCGCGCTGCTCGGGCTCTTGAGCATGCCGGCCATCGCGGCGGCGGAAGCGACCGCCGCGCGCTGGGTGCAGTACGCCGCCGACGGCAAGCTCGAGGCACGCATCGCCGTGGCCGTGCCGGCCTGTCCGCCGATCACCATCGACGGGTATGACCGGCCGATGCATGAGCGTGCCGCGGCCGATGACGATTTCCCGCTGCGCATCTGTTCCGCCCAAATCCCGGAGGGGGCGCATCGCCTGGCCGTCCTCGGCGAGACGCTGCCTACGGCGAAGGCGGTACCGATGCGCATCGCCGTCTTCGGCGATTCCGGCTGCCGTGTGCTCGAGCGCCGGATCCAGAATTGCCGCGACCCGGCGGCCTGGCCCTTCGCACGCATTGCCGCGCTCGCCGCGGCGAAGCATCCGGATCTGGTGATCCATCTCGGCGACTATCTCTATCGCGAGTCGCCTTGCCCGCCCGATGATTCGCGCTGCGCCGGCAGCCCGTCGGGCGACAATTGGCCGAGCTGGAAGGCCGATTTCTTTGACCCGGCCGCGCCACTGCTGCATGCGGCGCCGTGGGTGATCGTGCGCGGCAACCACGAGGAATGCGCGCGCGCCGGGCCTGGCTGGAGCCGTCTCCTGGGGCCGGCGCCGTTCGATGCCGAATCTCCCTGCACCGCCAATGAACGGCCCTATGCCCTCGGCCTGGGTTCCCTCAGCCTCATCGTTTTCGATGACGCGAATGCGCCCGACCGGGAAGTGCCCAAGGACCTCGTTCCGGTCTATCGCGCCGATTTCACCGCCGTCGCCGAACTGGCGCGCGGCCCGAGCTGGCTCGTCATGCATCGGCCGCTGCGCGGCTTCATGCGGCTCCAATCGGGCGAGATCGTCGGCGGCAATGCCACGATGCTGGCGACGGCGAGCGCTCTGCCGCTCGGCATCGAGCTGCTCCTCTCCGGCCACATCCATGCCTTCGAGGCGCTCAACTACGAGGGCGATCTGCCGCCGCAACTGATCGTCGGAACCGGCGGCGACATGCAATCTACGGCGCCGACGGACCTTGCGGGGCGCGCTGCCGGCGGCGTCAAGGTCAAGAGCGGGTCCATCCTTCCGGGCTTCGGATTCCTTCTGCTGACGCGCGAGCGGACGGGGTGGCTCGCCGAAGTCTTCGGTGCCTCGGGGGCGCGCGTGCGCGCCTGTCGCGTGGCGGCGCGTCAGATTATCTGCCGCAAGCCGTGAGGCGAGCAGGAGCGGGAGCCATGCTATTCACGCCGCTGGGTTTGGACCACATCGTCCTGCGCGTCCGCGACCAGGAAGCGGCGCAGCGATTCTATGTCGAGCTGCTCGGCTGCTCGGTCGATCATGTCAACGCCAAACTGTCGCTCATTCAGCTGCGCTTCGGCGAGCACATGATCGATCTGCTGCCGGGGAACGGCGCCGGCGAGGAGGCGTCGCAGCAAGGAATCGATCATTTTTGCCTGTCGGTTCGGTGCGACGATCTCACCGCGCTCGCCGCCGTGCTCCGCGCCAAGGGCGTCGCCGTGGAAGGCGAGGTCGCGGCACGGCTCGGCGCCTATGGCAACGGCCCCTCGCTTTATCTGCGCGATCCCGACGGATACCGCGTGGAATTGAAGCCGCGGCCGGACTGAATCGCGCTTCAAGGTCGCGTGGCGCCGGCTTCGGTGCGCGGCGCGCTGAGCCCGACCGTGCGTCCGGCGAAGCCGGCGGCGTCGAAATAGCGGGTGGTTCCGACTTCCTGATAATCGAGCAGCGTGGCGAGGCCGCCGGCGGCGGGCACCGAAGCGGCCGTCCGAGCGGCGACGCGCGGCACCTTCCCTCCCGGCATCGCCTCGGCGATGACGCGGCCCACGAGCTTTCCCTTGGCCTGAATCTTCAAGCCCAGAATCCGCGCGATGGTCATGCCGAAATCGGCATTGCTCACCGGCGCGGGATCGGCGAACCCCGATTTGAAGTCGGGGCCGGTCGCCGCCATGAAGTTCATGGTGTCGGCGCGGCTGAAGGAGCCGTGCATGCCCTGTCCTTGCTGCAGGCCCGTATCGGCGATCTCGGCGGTGCAGAGGAGCGGCTCGGGGCAGCCGGTGGCGAAGCTGCGGAAATTGACGATGATCGAGGCCGGCGGCGTCAGTGCCCGGCCCTTGAAGCCGATGGCGCTCTCGGGCAGCGTGCCGGCAAAGCGGCCGAGCGCATCGTCGACGAAGAGCCCGCTCACATAATCCTGCCGCAGCAGCGCGGCGACGACCCGCACCGCGAGCTTCCTGTCGCGCCTCGGCAGATAGACCAAATCGGAGCCGCCATTGGCGGCGACCACGAGGTCGGGATGAGCGGGATCGCGGCCGATGAGCGCGTTGCCGGCGCGCGTATGGCGCTCATTCGGGACCTCATCGTTCTTGGCATTGGGATCGTGCAACGGCAGATCGAGCGCCGCCGCGAGGTCGCGGGCGAGGAAGCCCACCGGCAGGAATCCCGGCGGCACGTCGGGGTAGTGCGCTTGCGCGGCGGGGCTGGTGCGGCTTTCCTTGGCGATGGTGGAAAAGCCGTGATCGGCGGCGATGAGGATATCGGTCGTCGCCGCCAGCCCGAGATCGGCGAGCGCCCGCTCGATACGGGCGAGGTCGTCGTCGGCGTTCTTGACCGCCGCTTGCGAGGTCGGGCCGTTGATGCCGGGCGTCAGTTGGTTGAGGCTGTCACCTTGATTGTGCTGCGTCCCGTCGGGATCGCGCGACCAGAACACCAGGAGGAACGGCCGCTTGCGGTTCCTGAGGAGCGGCAGCACGGCCTTCGCCGTGGCATCGGCGAAATAAGTCTGTTGCACGACGTTGGCGACCGCGGTGCCCGGCGTCGCCGCGTCGCCGGCCTTGCCATTGTCGCCGCGTGGCGGTGCCGCCAGCGGCAAGCGCGCCGCGGCCAGCGCCTGTCGCGTTTCCGGCGCCAGCGGAATGCCCGTCGCCGTGCCGGTGGCGTCGTCGATGATGATGGTCGGCGCGCCGCTGCGGTCGGTCGGATCGAACATCAGCACCGGCCCGACCTTGCCGATCGCCGCCGTGCCGTATCCGGCTTCGCGCGCCGCGGCGAGCAAGGTTGCCTCATCGAGGTAGTTGCCGTGGAAATGCTCGTCCATTTCGCCGAGCACGGCGTCGTTCTCGAGAAAAGGCGTCGCCGCGCCATTGGCCGCGGCCAGGGGAAAGCCGGCATAGATCGTGTTGCTGAAATCGCCGGTGTCGCCGAGGTAATGGCCCGTCGCCATTGCCGAGGCGTTGGCCATGGTGAGGGTCGGGAACAGCGCATGGCTGTTCTTGAAGTTCACGCCCTGGTCGCGCAGCGCCGCCATGGCTGGAGCGCTCTGCGCATCGACCGACAGCGCGCGCAGCCCGTCGGGAACGAAGAGCACGACATTGTGCGTCGCTTCAGCCGCGGCCTCGGCCGGGACGGCGAAGGGCAACACCGCGGCGATGACGATCGCTTCGATCAAAGGCCGCATGACGGGTGCCCTCTCCGCGACGCGGCGCAGCCTATCCGGGCATTGCGTCAATATCGTGACGCTCTAGCGCCAGCGCGCCGGTCCCAAGGGCACGGCATCGCTGGGCACAATGAGCCGCCCGATCGGCCACAGCGCCAATCCCGCCAGCTTGACATGCGCCCAGGCGAAGGGGATGCCGATGAGCGTAACGGCAAGCGCCGCCGCGGTGAGGAGATGGCCGAGCGCCAGCCACCAGCCCGCCAGCACGAGCCAGATGAGATTGCCCAAGAGCCCGAGCGGCCCGCTGCCCAAATCCTCGCGGCCGGTATATTCCGCGCGCGATACCGCCCGATGGCCGAAGGGCAGCAGGGTGTAGACCGCGATGTTGAGCGCGGCCCGCGTCCAGGGCAGGCCGATAATGGTGAGCGCCATCAGGATTGCGGCAACGAACCAGGCCGCCGCCATCCACAAGCCGCCGAAGACGATCCAGAGCAGATTGAGGAGCAGCCGAGCGAGCGACATGGGCGCCTCCTCAGCCGCCGAGATCGCGGAACTTGCGGTGAAGCTCGAAATCGCCGGAGGTCACCTGTCCCTCCAGCGCCCGCAGCCGCCCTTCGAGATCGCCGAAGCGCCGGCGCAGCGACTTGAGCGTCTCATCCGGCGCAGTGGCGACGCCGCGCCAGAAGGCCTCCTCCTCGCCGCTCGCAAAGAGCCCCGACGGGCGCGGCGGCAACGCCAGCGCTAGCACGATGTAGCCGATCACCGCCGGCACGAAGAAGAGAAACAGCGAGAGGATGAACGCCAGCCGGATGATGACCGGCTCGATGCCGACATAGCCCGCGATGCCGGCGCAGACTCCGGCGAGCCATCCGCGCGCGGGATCGCGATAGAGCCGATAGCGGCTGTGCTGGTCCTGCCACTGCGTCATCGCCTCACCCTCCGTCGCGCGGCCGCCAGCCGGGAGCCTCGGCGTCGAGCACGCGTTCGAGCGCGGCGATCCGCGTCTCGATGCGCTGCGCCGATTGCCAGAGCTCGCCCAGGCCGCGCTCGTCCTCGGCCGAGAGCCTGCTGCTGCGCCGCCACTTCGTCACGTAATGGAAGACGATCCAGACCGGCGCGACGACGACGAGAAAGATGATGCCGAGGATGAAGAAGAGGCCGTTGGTGAAGATCATGGCGTGGGCTTCGCCGGCTCGTTGGACCGGATGCGGTTGCCGAGCCGCGCCTTGAGCGCCTCGAGCTCCTCCTCGACCCCGTGCTCGGCGTCGAGCCCGGCAAGCTCGGCCGCGAGACTCGATTTGCGCCCGAGATCGAAGGATTCGACGCGGCCCTCGATCTCGTCGAGCGCCCGCTCCACCTGTTCGAATCGGGCAAAGGCGTCGGTGATGCGCTCGTCATGGAGCTTGCTGCGCAGCTTGACGCGGGCGGAAGCGGTCTTGTGCCGGGCGGCGATGCCGGCCTCGCGCGCTTTGGCGTCGGCGAGCTTCGCCTGCAGCTTGGCGATGTCCTCGTTCTGCCGCTCGAGCGCGGCGGCGACTTGCGCCAGCTGATGCTCCTGCCCGCCGAGCAACTCGGTGATGCGTGCCTTGGCGGCGAGCGCCGCCTTGGCAAGATCCTCGCGGCCCTTGGTGAGCGCCAGTTCGGCGCGGCGTTGCCACTCCTCCTGCTCGCGCTTCAAGCCGGCGACGCGGCGCTCCATCTCCTTTTTCTCGGCGATGATTCGCACCGCCGAGGAGCGCACCTCGACCAGCGTGTCCTCCATCTCCTGGATGATCAGGCGGATGATCTTCTCGGGATCCTCGGCGCGGTCGAGGATGGCGTTGATGTTGGAGTTCACGATGTCGGCAAGCCGCGAAAAAATTCCCATGGCGGTCATTCCTGAAGAGGGAGGGAAGTCGCTCGGGTCAACCATGAGCATTAACCGTGCCAAGATTGGGTTGGTTTCGCCAATTGCGGGCAAGCCATTGATATCAGTGACATTAGGGTCTCGGTCTGGCGTTTTTGCCGCAAAGCCGATATAGTGATAATCGATATAGTATGCGATAAACAGCTAGTATATGGCGGATTTAGCGAATCTCCCAGAGCTTCCGCCCTTGATTGGCGAGGCCGCTTCATTCCGCGCCGTGCTCGCGCAGGTCTCGCAGCTTGCCGCCTTGGACCGGCCGGTGCTTGTCGTGGGCGAGCGCGGCACCGGCAAGGAGCTGGTGGCGGCACGGTTGACATATCTCTCGCCGCGCTGGGACAAGCCATTCCTGACGCTCAACTGCGCGACCCTCGCCGAGAGCCTGCTCGATAGCGAGTTGTTCGGCCATGAGGCCGGCGCCTTCACCGGCGCGACCCGGCGGCGCTTGAGCCGATTCGAGATTGCCGATGGCGGCACGCTCTTCCTCGACGAGATCCCCAGCGCCTCGTTGGCGGTGCAGGAAAAGATTCTCCGGGTCATCGAATACGGCAGCTTCGAGCGCGTCGGCGGCAACGAATCCCGCCGCGTCGATGTCCGAGTCGTCGCCGCCGCCAACCTCGATCTGCCGGCGCTCGCGTCATCCGGGCGCTTTCGCCAGGATTTGTTGGACAGGCTGGCCTTCGATGTCGTGACCATCCCGCCGCTTCGGGCGCGGGTCGAGGACATCCCGTTGCTGGCCGAGCATTTCGCGCGCGCGATGACGCGGACATTGGGCCGGCCCTATTTCGCCGGCTTCACCGAGGCTGCGCTGGCGCGGCTTGGAGCATATCCCTGGCCCGGCAATGTCCGCGAGCTCAAGAACGCGGTCGAACGCAGCCTTTACCGCTGGCCGAATCCGGAGGAACCGCTCGACGAAATCGTCTTCGATCCCTTCGCTTCGCCGCACCGGCCGGCGAGTGCGCCGCCGGCGGATATTTCAACCACTGCGGCGCCCGAACCCGAGCCGCCCGCCGGCGATTTCATCGCCCGCATCGAGCGCCATGAGCGCGAGCTGCTGCGCACGGCATTGTCGGCCAACGCTTTCAATCAGCGCCGCACCGCAGCTTCGCTCGGCCTCGGCTATCACCAATTGCGGCACTATCTCCGCAAGCACGGGCTCATCGGTCGGAGTGTGGCGCTGGCCCCTCACACCCCCGTCTGATGGGTGATGAATTTGGTGACGAGATAGGCCTCGATCGCCTCCGAGCCGCCTTCCGAGCCGTAGCCCGAATCCTTGACGCCGCCGAAGGGAGTCTCGGGCAGCGCGAGACCGTGGTGGTTGATCGAGACCATGCCGCTCTCGATCGCGTTGCCCAGAGCCGCCGCGGTCTTGGCCGAGCGTGTATAGGCATAGGCGGCGAGCCCGTAGGGCAGCCGGTTCGCCTCGGTCATCGCGGCGTCATAGTCCTTGAACGGCAGGATCGGCGCCACGGGGCCGAAGGGCTCCTCGTTCATGATGCGGGCGTCGAGCGGCACCTCGGTCAGGACCGTGGGCTCGAAGAAGAAGCCCTTGTTGCCAATGCGCTTGCCGCCGGTCTGCAGCTTCGCGCCCTTGGCGACGGCGTCGCCGACGAAGGCCTCCATCGCCTCGATGCGGCGCGCATGCGCGAGCGGTCCCATGCGCGTCTCCTTGTCGAGCCCGCTGCCGACCTTCACCGCCTTGGCCGCGGCGACGAATTTGTCGACGAAGGGGCCATAGATCTTCTCCTGCACCAGGAACCGCGTCGGCGCGATGCAGACCTGGCCGGCGTTGCGGAACTTGTTGGCGGCGAGAATCTTCACCGCCCCATCGAGATCGGCGTCCTCGAACACGATCGCCGGGGCGTGGCCGCCCAATTCCATGGTGGCGCGCTTCATGTGCTTGCCCGCGAGCATGGCCAAATGCTTGCCCACCGCGGTCGAGCCGGTGAAGGAGATCTTGCGGATGACGGGATGCGGGATGAGATACTCGGAAATCTCCGCCGGCACGCCGAAGACCAAGTTCAGCACGCCCGCCGGCAGCCCCGCGTCGACATAGGCCTGAACCAGCGCGGCGCAGCTCGCCGGCGTCTCCTCCGGTCCTTTGATGATGACCGAGCAGCCGGCGGCGATGGCGCCGGAGATCTTGCGCACGGCCTGGTTGATCGGGAAGTTCCACGGCGTGAAGCAGGCGACCGGACCGACCGGCTCCTTCACCACCAGCTGATGGATGCCGTCGGCGCGCGCCGGGATGACGCGGCCATAGGCGCGGCGGCCCTCCTCGGCGAACCAGTCGATGACATCGCCGCCGGCGATGGTCTCCATCTTCGCCTCGATGAAGGGCTTGCCCTGCTCGAGCGTCATGGTGCGGCCGATGTCGTCGGCGCGGCTGCGCAAAATATCCGCCGCCTTGCGCATGAGCCGGTAGCGGTCATGCGCCGAGACCTTGCGCCAGGCGGCGAAACCCTTGGCCGCCGCCGCGAGCGCGCGGTCGAGATCGGCGCGGCCGGCATGCGGCAAGGTGCCGATGGCCTCGCCCGTCGCGGGATCGAGGATTGGCTCGCTCTTGCCGTCAGCGCCCTTGCACCAGGCGCCGTCGATGTAGAGAGAGACTTCGGGATAGGTCTCGGACATGGTCGGCCTCCGCTGGTTCGCCCTGCTCTAGCAGGAACGCGGCGCCTACGCCACTTGGGGCAATTGCGCCGTGGCCGGCCTTTGCGCTACGAAGCGCCGTCCCCGGAGTCCGCCATGGCTGCTTACCAGTACATTTACGTGATGAAGGGTCTCGGCAAGACCTTTCCCGGCGGGCGCGAGGTGCTCCGGGACATCTGGCTCTCCTTCCTGCCGGGCGCGAAGATCGGCGTCCTCGGCGCCAATGGCGCCGGCAAATCGACCCTGCTGCGCATCATGGCGGGCGTCGAGAAGGAGTTTTCTGGCGAGGCTTGGGCCGCCGAAGGCGTGAAGGTCGGCTACCTCCAGCAGGAGCCGCAGCTCGATGCCGCCAAGGACGTCGCCGGCAATGTCGCCGAGGGGATGAGCGAGACCAAGGAATTGCTCGACCGCTTCGAGGCGGTCAGCGCGCGCTTTGCCGAGGAACTGTCCGACGAGGAGACGAATGCGCTCATCGCCGAGCAGGGCGAGCTGCAGGAGAAGATCGAGCGCGCCAATGGCTGGGAGCTGGACCGCACGCTCGAGATCGCCATGGACGCCTTGCGCTGTCCTCCCGGCGACGCCGCTGTCGCGACGCTGTCGGGCGGCGAGCGGCGGCGCGTCGCACTGTGCCGCCTGCTATTGCAGAAGCCCGATCTGCTCTTGCTCGACGAGCCCACCAACCATCTCGACGCCGAATCCGTCGCCTGGCTGCAGCGCTTCCTGCACGACTATCCCGGCACGGTGGTGACGGTGACGCATGACCGCTATTTCCTCGACGACGTTGCCGGCTGGATCCTCGAGCTCGACCGCGGCCATGGCATTCCCTACGAGGGCAATTACTCGGGCTGGCTCGAGCAGAAGCAGCAGCGGCTCGCTCAGGAAGGCAAGCAGGAGGCGGCGCGCCAGCGCACGCTCGAGCGTGAGCTCGAATGGGTGCGACAAAGCCCGCGCGCCCGCCAGGCGAAGAGCAAGGCGCGGCTCTCGGCCTACGAGACATTGGTCGCGGCGAGTCGCGAAAAGGCGCCGGAGACGGCGCAGATCGTGCTGCCCCCGGGGCCGCGCCTGGGCGACCTCGCCATCGACGCCGAGCATGTGCAGAAGGGCTATGGCGAGTTGCTGCTGATCGAGGACCTTTCCTTCCGCCTGCCGCCGGGCGGCATCGTCGGCATCATCGGTCCGAACGGCGCCGGCAAGACCACGCTCTTCCGCATGATCACCGGGCAGGAGAAGCCCGACCGCGGCAGCTTCCGCATCGGCGACACCGTGAAGCTCGGCTATGTCGACCAGTCGCGCGACATGCTCGATGCCGCGAAATCGGTCTGGGAGGAGATTTCAGGCGGCCAGGACGAAATCGATCTCGCGCGCCGCAAGATGCCGAGCCGCGCTTATTGCGCGCTCTTCAACTTCAAAGGATCGGATCAGCAGAAGAAGGTCGGGCAGCTTTCCGGCGGCGAACGCAACCGCGTCCATCTCGCCAAGATGCTGAAGACCGGGGCCAACGTCATTCTCTTGGACGAGCCGACCAACGATCTCGATGTCGATACCTTGCGCGCGCTCGAAGAGGCGCTCATCGAATTCCCCGGCTGCGCCGTCATCATCACCCACGACCGCTGGTTCTTGGATCGGATCGCGACCCACATCCTCGCTTTCGAGGGCGAGAGCCAGGTCGTGTGGTTCGAGGGCAATTACGCCGACTATGAGGCCGATCGCAAGCGCCGCCTCGGCGCCGCCGCCGATCAGCCGCACCGCATCCGCTACAAGCCGCTCGTCCGCGCCTGAGCCGAGCGGCTCAACGCGACTGCAATGTCGGCTCGCCGCCCTGGTCGCTCGCCAGCTTCTGCTCGAGCGCCTTGTTCAATGCGGCGACGGTGCCGCCCTGCTGTTGGATTGCGGAGGCGAACTCGTCGCGCTCGGTGAGCGCCATGCTGACGCCCTCGACCTCGGCGTCGACGATCTTGTAGTCGTTCCCCTCGTGCCGCACGCGCCATTCGACCTTGGTCGGCGGGCCGCTCGCGTGGTCGATCTGGCTCAGCACGATCGCGATCTGCTCGTTCACCGGCCGCGTGCCGTCGACCTTCACGGTCTCGCCGGCATAGCGCTGAAAGCGCGAGGAATAGGTCTTGATGACCCAATCCTCGAAGGTCTTGGTGAATTGCTGCCGGTCCTGCTCGCTCGCCGTGTTCCAATAGCGGCCGAGCACGAAGCGCGCGATGCGCGGCATGTCGAAGCCGCTTTCGAGCAGCGCGCGGAATTTCTGGTCGCGCTCCTGATCGGGCATCTGCTTGGCGTTCTTGATGATGTCGATCCCCTGATGAACCAGCGTATCGATGAAGGCTGCCGGATCCGTCGCCGCGGTAGCGCGGGCCGTCGCCGGCGTCCAGGCCAGGCCGAGGATCAGAAGTGGGGGAAGAAGACGACGCGACATCATGGGTTTTGCACCTTCGCTTGAGTCGGATCGAGCCCCCGCTTTCGCGGGGACGGGAGTTTCGTACCGCGGATCTGCTTCGGACAGGTTAACCGCGCCGCCGTCGGTGCCGCCTCAGCATCCTGCTGCCGGAGCCTCGCTTTTTGGTTAATTCCGCGCGGATCAAAGCATTTGGTTAATTCCGCGCGGACCAAAGCATAAGGCCGAGTGGCCGCGCCGGACAAGGTTTTCGCAGGAGAGTCCGTTGCGGACAAGTCTAGGGGCTTGACAATATAACAATATCCTTATATGCTGCATCTTCCATAAGGGCGGATGACGGCGGATGCAGGAGCTTCTTGCGCGACTTCGGGCGACGGCCGAGCCGACGCGCTTGCGGCTGTTGCAGCTGTGCTCGGCCGGCGAACTCACGGTCAGCGAGTTCACCGAGATTCTCGGCCAGAGCCAGCCGCGCGTTTCGCGCCATTTGAAGCTCCTCTGCGAGGCCGGCCTGCTCGACCGCTTTCGCGAGGGCAGCTGGGTGTTCTACCGCCTCGCCGACGGCGCGGGCGGCGCCCTCGCGCGGCGGCTCGTCGAGCTGGTGCCGCCGGCCGACCCGGTGATCGCGCTCGACCGCGAGCGACTCGCGTCGGTCAAGCACCAGCGCGCCGAGGCGGCCAACGCCTATTTCCGCGCCAACGCCGCGCGCTGGGACCGCATCCGCTCGCTCCATGTCGACGACCGCGAGGTCGAGGCCGCGCTCTTGTCGCTGCTGCCGCGGGCCGGCCTGCGCGACTTGCTCGACATCGGCACCGGCACCGGCCGCATCCTCGAGGTCCTGGCGCCCTCCGTCGAGCACGCCCTGGGCGTCGATCTCTCGCGCGAGATGCTGGCGGTGGCGCGGGTCAATCTCGAACGCGCGCGGCTTGCCCATTGCGCGATCCGTCAGGCCGACATGTATCAGCTGCCGCTCTCCGGTGGCTCATTCGACGCGGTCGTCATCCATCAGGTGCTGCACTACGCCGAACGGCCGGCCCGCGCCATCGCCGAAGCGGCGCGCGTGCTGCGCCCCGGCGGCTGCCTCGTCACCGTCGATTTCGCGCCGCACGAACTCGAATATTTCCGCGCCGAGCACGCCCACCGCCGTCTCGGCTTCGCCGATGCCGAGGTCATGCAATGGTACCGCGATGCCGGGCTCGTGCCCGATGCGCCGGTCCGCCTGCTCGGCGATCCCCTCACCGTCGTGCTGTGGCCGGCGCGGCGGCCGGCGTTTGCCGAGCGCGAGGCGATCACCGTCGCCGCCTCGGCGATAAGCGTGGCGTCATGAGCCCACCAGCGCTGCTCGCCGCCGACCCGCTCGCGCCGGCAGGCGCGCGGCCGCCGCACGTCTCCTTCGAGTTCTTTCCGCCAAGGACGGCGGCGATGGAAGAGAAGCTGTGGCAGACCGTGCAGCGTTTCGCGCCGCTCGGGCCGCGCTTCGTCTCGGTCACCTACGGCGCCGGCGGTTCGACGCGCGAGCGCACCCACGCCACGGTCCGCCGCATCCGCCAGGAGACCCGGCTCGAGCCCGCGGCGCATCTGACCTGCATCGGCGCGAGCCGCGACGAGATCGATGCCGTGGCTCACGCCT